>ERZ501024.1-NODE-1-length-270594-cov-94.902949_pt1 | contig 270594 bp, 248 predicted proteins | sample MGYA00248893_ERZ501024 | MGnify/ENA primary metagenome ERZ501024 (study PRJEB25958, sample SAMN03398501) | human skin metagenome | study: EMG produced TPA metagenomics assembly of the Human Skin Microbiome Metagenome (human skin metagenome) data set. | reverse complement strand
ATGGTGGCGAGACCCAGGATCGAACTGGGGACACACGGATTTTCAATCCGTTGCTCTACCTACTGAGCTATCACGCCGATGGCCTGTATTAAGCCGTATCTCAGAACAATAGTCAACAATTATCCTGAGTTTCTGATTTAAATGAGTATTTTTTATACTTAAAAAAAATCCCTGATGGGATCAGGGATTGAAAACACAAATAATGGTGGCGAGACCCAGGATCGAACTGGGGACACACGGATTTTCAATCCGTTGCTCTACCTACTGAGCTATCACGCCGAAGTGGGCGTATTAAACAATGTTTATAAGAAGACGTCAAGCAACTTCCGTGTTTTTTGTAACAAGTGATTATTTTTAAATCACAACCACAAAATAATAGAAGCTTTTAGTGATGTAGTTTACCAATGTGAGCCAAACAGCGATGAATCGCGCCACAACCTGGTTCAAAAGTTTTAACACCTTTTGACTCTTCTATACGGCAAGCTTCTTCAACTAAGCGCTCAGCTACACCACGACCACGGTTCGCAGGGTGCACAACGATATATTCAAGAACCTTGCTTTCGCCTTGTCCTGAAGACCAGATTGCGCCTATAATTTTGGTGTTAAATTCGGCAGTGTATAGCGTGGTATACTGTTGTAAATCTTGTTCAAGTTGTTCAATCGCATCGTGCCCGTCACCAAACTCCGGACTTGTATCATACAGTCGCTCAAGCTGATCGCGGATCTCTGAATTATCTAGAGAACTATAAGCATGTACGGTAATAGGCATTGATTAACCCTCCTGAGCAAACTATGATGCTGTCACGAATTCGTCACAGCGAAATTGTCGTTAACATCCAATCATTTTTGACGTTTTTTGAGGAACGTGTCCATGACGCAACGTATCAGTGAAGTGGTTAGAAATACCAATGAAACCAAAATTCGAGTTCGTTTAAATCTCGACGGTACTGGTCAAGGCACACTAAACACTGGAGTTCCATTTTTAGACCATATGATTGATCAAATCAAGCGACATGGCTTATTTGATATCGATATTCATTGTGACGGAGACCTCGAGATTGATGATCACCACACCGTAGAAGACTGTGGTATCACGCTTGGACAAGCTTTTGCACAAGCTTTAGGTGATAAAAAAGGTTTAAAACGCTATGGTCATTTTTATGCACCATTAGATGAAGCTTTATCTCGCGTTGTTGTAGATTTATCTGGTCGTCCGGGTTTATTCATGGATATTCCATTTACTCGTGCGCGCATCGGTACATTTGATGTCGATTTATTTTCTGAGTTTTTCCAAGGTTTCGTAAACCATGCGCTTATGACCTTACACATCGATAACTTAAAAGGTAAAAATAGCCACCATCAAATCGAAAGTGTGTTCAAAGCACTTGCTCGTGCTTTACGTATGGCATGTGAAGTTGATCCACGTGCAGAAAACACGATTGCATCGACAAAAGGTAGCCTCTAATGACACGTATCGCGTTACTTGATTATGGCATGGGCAATCTACACTCAGCGGCTAAAGCACTTGAGCATGTGGGCGCTACAGTCGATGTGACCAATGATCCAAAGTTAATTGCACAAGCCGACAAAATTGTTTTTCCAGGCGTTGGTGCAATGCGTGACTGCATGCAAGGTATGCGTGAAGCAGGTATTGATGAAGTTGTACGTAAAGCTGCTTTTAATAAACCTGTTCTTGCGATTTGCGTAGGCATGCAAGCATTACTACAAAGTTCTGAAGAAAATGGCGGTGTAGACGCATTAGGTATTTTTGACGGCGTAGTAAAACATTTCCCTCAAATGGAAGGTTTAAAAGTACCACACATGGGCTGGAACCAAGTTCACCAAATGGACCCAAGCCATCCAATGTGGAACAACATCGAACAAGATGCTCGCTTCTACTTTGTACATAGTTACTATGTCGAACCAAAAGATGAAAGCGTTGTGGCTGCGACTTGCGAGTATGGTGTGAACTTCTGCACAGCGATTCATAAAGATAATTTATTCGCGACTCAATTCCACCCAGAGAAAAGTCATACTGCTGGTTTGCAGTTACTTAAAAACTTTGTGGAATGGAATATTTAAACTGATTTAAAACTGAAAAAGATCAGGTCTAGATGGCCTGATCTTTTTTTATTTACAATGATAACTAATCATTTATAGAATGATGTTTTATTCAACAAAATGTTGAATATTTATACTTTTAAATAAAACCAAATGATCAGGAAAACAAAATGAATTCACCTTTCGAAAATCAACCACTTCAACAAGATTCCCCCTTTAAAGCTAGTGGTCGTTTTGGGCGACTCTCTTATGCTGCTTGGACATTCTTATTTTCACTCGTCATCGGTATCGCCGTTGTCATCATCGCTTTTACTTTTGGGTTTACATCTAGTCAGGAACTAACAGGCCTTTCTACGGCAGGCATGATTGTTATCGCTATTCTCTATATTGTTTGCCTCTATGTAAGTTTTGTATTTACCATCCGCCGTTTGCATGACCGCAATAATACAGGATGGCTATCGTTACTGATGCTGATCCCTGCCGTAAACCTGATTTTTATGATTTATCTCTTTGCGGCAAAAGGTACAGAAGGCAATAATGATTACGGCCCACAGCGCCCTACTCCTGGTTGGGAACGCGTTTTAGGCTGGATTTATATTATCCTAATTCCACTTGCTTTGTTTTTTGCTGTCGTTGCCACAATCATGTCTCCGACCTATGAAGGCTATGTTGAGAAAAGCGAAAGTGTGGTCATTGGTACACCTTCTCAGTCTCAGTAATTTTTTAAAGACATTCATAAAGCCTAGTCCTCTAGGCTTTATTCATATATAAAGTGAATAGCCCAATTCATTTGTACGCTGTTAAATATGTCCGAAGCCGTTGCCCTCCTTGATAAAGCCTCCATTCAGCAGCTTCCTCCTTTTGAAAATCTTAACCACCATAATATTGTGGTGATTGAAAATATTGAGCAATGCAAAAGTATTGAAGAAGAATTAAAAAACGCTGCAATTTTGGGATTTGATTCTGAGTCTAAACCTACATTTAAAGTGGGTGAAATCTCAACTGGTCCACACTTAATTCAACTTGCTACAGCACAAAAAGCCTATTTATTTCATGTCAATTCATCGACTTTAAAATTCTTGCAGCCCATTTTATCTAACCAGAAGCAAATTAAAGTCGGTTTTGGCCTTAAAAATGATAAGCATATTTTTCATAAAAAAGGTATAGAGCTAGAAAGTTGTGTGGACCTTGCCAAAGGTTTTAGTCACTTTGGTTTTAAACAGCAAATGGGCTTACAAAAAGCGGTGGCGCTGTTATTTGGACAATATCTCGCAAAGTCGAAAAAAGTCGGAACTTCAAACTGGGCAAGAAAGCCACTTACATCTCAGCAAATAAATTATGCCGCCGCCGATGCTTATGCTGCATTACTCGTATTTGAAGAGCTCAGAAACCAAAAACTATTACCTGCTCACATTTCACAAACTATTCAAACCGCACTTCAAGCGTAAAGTAATAAAAGTCTTTTCTAAGGCTTAGCGATTGATCAATACTTTGCTAAGATGTGCACAATTTCATAAACATGATGAAGCAAGGAGCGGAAGCATGCTAATCATTCCAGCAATTGACCTGAAAGATGGTAAATGTGTGCGTTTAAAACAAGGGCGTATGGAAGACGATACCGTTTTCTCTGACGATCCGGTTGCAACTGCCCAGCATTGGGTAAATGAAGGTGCGCGCCGTTTGCATTTGGTTGATTTGAATGGCGCTTTCGCAGGTACTCCTATTCATAAACCTGTAGTTGAAGCAATTGCTAAAGCTCAGCCAGAATTACCAATTCAAATTGGTGGTGGTATTCGCTCATTAGAAACGATTGAACACTATTTAGAAGCTGGCGTGACTTTTGTCATTATCGGCACTAAAGCTGTTCAAGAACCTGAATTTGTAGAAGAAGCTTGTAAACGTTTCGCAGGCCACATCATTGTTGGTATTGATGCCATGAATGGTATGGTTGCAACTGACGGCTGGGCAAACGTTACTGATGTGAAAGCAACTGATTTAGCGAAACGCTTTGCAGATGCAGGCGTGTCTAGCATTGTTTATACAGACATTGCTCGTGATGGCATGATGCAAGGCGTAAACGTTGAGCAAACTGTAAACTTGGCTCAATACTCAGGCTTACCAGTAATTGCTTCTGGTGGTGTTACCAACCTTGATGACGTTCGTAACTTAAAAGGCCAACCGGGCATTTTAGGCGCGATCACAGGCCGCGCAATTTATGAAGGTACTTTAAACCTTCGTGAAGCTCAGCTTTTGTTGGATGAAAACCGTCTTTAATTCTTAAGATGTAAAAAAGAGCCGCTTTAGGCTCTTTTTTTATTGCTGTCATGAAAATATATTCTAAATCAATACACTACATTACGAGTAAATTTAAGAACTTGTTTACCACTATTGATATAGGTATAAGTAACAGAACTTTCAAAAATAAAAGATGAACCAGCAGGTATTATTTTTTTGCTGTCTGTAAATTGTATGATCAACTCACCTTCTAATACGTAAATAATTTCCTGCCATCCGTCAGCATCTGCTTCCGCCACGTAAGACTCTCCCACTGCCAAAGACCATATCCAAAGCTCAACTTGGGAACGAGATGGAACTGAAGCGAGCAAGGTTGCTTTACTTTCTTCATCTTTACCCTGCCAAGCGAGTGCATTTACTACGGCATGTTCTTTATGCTCAGGTGCACTCACAATCGTTTTAAAATCGACACCCAACACTGCTGCAATCGAGTCGAGTTTGGCCAAACTAATATTGACCTGCCCTGTTTCCAAAGCAGCAATGGTTCGTCTACTCACCCCTGCCAGATCTGCCAAATCTTGTTGACTCAAATCTCGTTCATCTCTTAATGAACGAATATTTGTGCCCACGTGCTGTAAAACGGTACTCGACTGGCTCATAGAATGGATTAGTAAGAAAATTTGAGCAATATATTGCACAAAATACAAGAATAGCGCAATATGTGCAGTATATTGCACAATTTAATTTAACTTGAGTATGTCACCAATTTCTCTGAGTTCAAGCAAAGCCCCACAGTTAGCCCTCATTTTGATTACGATCATTTGGGGTGGAACATTCCTTACTGTGCAGTATGCGCTGAATTTTGCATCACCTATGTTTTTTGTAGGCTGTCGTTTTGCTGTAGCAGCTCTTACTTTGCTTCTTATCTCATTAAAAAGTATGAAAGGTGTTACTTTAAAAGATTTAGGCGCTGGTAGCGCGATTGGTCTTGTGATTGCGGCAGGCTACGGCACCCAGACCATTGGCCTACAAACCATTCCGAGTAGTGAATCCGCTTTTTTAACGGCGCTATATGTTCCGCTTGTTCCTATTTTAATGTGGCTCATCTTTAGAAAAACTCCACATATTATGACTTGGGTGGGAGCTGCTCTTGCGTTTGCTGGCCTTGTTTTCTTAACGGGAAATGGTTTTGAGCAAATTTCATTAAGTTTTGGGCAGCTGTTAACAATCTTGGGTGCCTTTGCGATTGCTTTAGAAATTATTTTTATTAGCTACTTTGCTGGAAAGGTAAATTTACGCCGCGTCACAATCATTCAACTTGGCGTCGCTTCTCTACTTTCTTTCGCCATCATGCCTGTGGTGGGTGAACATATGATTCCAGCATTTTCATGGCCCCTAGTACTGATTGCTATTGCATTAGGTTTAGCGAGTGCACTCATTCAATTTGTTATGAACTGGGCTCAACGTGTGGTTGATCCTTCACGTGCTGCAATTATTTATGCAGGCGAACCTGTTTGGGCGGGCATTATTGGCCGAATTGCAGGTGAGCGTTTGCCAATGATTGCCCTTTTTGGCGGTGCTTTAGTAGTCTTAGGCGTTTTAGTCAGTGAGTTAAAAATTAAGTTACCAATTAAAAAAGCTAAAAGAATTCGAGAATAAAAAAAGAGAGCTTAACGCTCTCTTTTTTACTATCTATCTATTATTTTTTCTTCAATAACGTACACGGTTGGTAGTACTCAACCGTCGGCATTGGGTCATAAAATGGATGGAGCAAAGTCTTCCACTCCTGATAAGCCTCAGACTTTCTAAACCCTTCTGTATGGTTTTCAATTTCATCCCAGAAAATCATTAAAATATAATGATGGGGATCGGTTGCATGCTTAATCAGTTGGACCGCATTAAAGCCTTCCATTGGATAAACAATATGTTTAGCCTGCTCGAATGCTTCAAGAAATGCTTCACTTTGCCCAGACTTTATACTCAAATGTACATGTTCAATAATCATAATTTATTGATACATCGGGCGGTTATCATTTAACGCAATCAATCCACGAATTGCACGATATACAATCCAGATCCACGCAGCACCAATTACACCCACACAGAATACGGTCGATGAAATGGCAACCCCTGCAAACAGGTCAGTATTTTCACCTGTAAAGAACAAGAAAATAAACGGCAGAAAGGCAATAATATTCCAAGCCAGATACCACCAGAATGTTCTGATTTGCCATGTAAAGTGGCTCGCAAAAATCGAGCCTTGTACATCAGACCGTTTTACGTAGTTAATAATTAAAGCAATAACCGCAAGTAAGCCGCCTGTAAAAATGGCAACAATATAAAGTACATATAAAATAAGTGTTAAAGTACGATTTGGATCTTGGTCGATAGAACTATTCATTTTTATACCTCTCAAGTTTATTAAAACGATTTACTTTTATGAGCCCCGCAATACGTTTAAGGGAGAAATTAGCCACAAAATCAAAAGTAAATGAAAGAATATGGTACAAAAATAAATCTTACGAAAGGGTTGTTTTTGTGTTTTATGTCTCAGTTTTTGTTGTGCCCACCATGCAGCTGGCCAACCTCCTAAAAAGCTAACAATGTGCAATGTTTGTTCAGGTACACGGCGATTACCCAATTGTGCGGCTTCTTTATCTTGAGAATAAAGCCAATAACTTAAGGCATTCATCATTAAAACAAATAACAACGTATAAGCTGGTAAAATATGGATAAAACTCATAATTCCCATTAAAACGAAATAAAACACGATCCCCATTTGCATTGCAGACCAAGGGTTAGCTTGAAAGGAAGATTCTGCTTTTGCAGGCTTTGACGCTTTTCGGGTTTGAGATGCTTTTAAATAGGTGACCTGCTGAGCACGAAAACGGCCTCGTTCATCGAGAATCACCCGATATTCCAGTGCACATCCAATAATTGGCCGAGGTCCGGGGCGTGCAAAATCTTTGATATGCAAAAAGACTCGCTCTTTTTCAGCATCATCCGGCTGAATAAAGCCATAACCTTTTTCGTCGAACCATTCGACTAAACGCCCCTGATCTCGCATGTTTATTCCCTTTTATGCTTTTACATGACTTAAACGGTCTTGCATCATTGCTCGCATTTCTTGCGGGTCTTTTTGCAAAATGTCATCGCCGGTACGTCCTTCTTCTTTATTTTTTTGAGCAACTTGCAAACGCATTGACCAAAAACGGCATGCTGCCATTGCCAAGAATACATCTAAACATGCAAGCTCATCTGATGTAAGCGTACGAACTTTTTGGTATGCCGCTAAGTAAGCTGCGACTTTGTCTGAGTTTAAATGCGCTGCTGGATATTCGGTACAAAAATCATTAATGGTAATCGCAATATCAAATAGCAATTCATCTTGATTTAACTCATAAAAATCTAGGATACCTTGTAATTGCTCACCTTCAAACAAAGTATTGTCACGGAACAAATCAGAGTGAATAAAACCTGTTGGTCGGTTTGAATACTGCGCTGTTTTCGCATTAAAAGCTTGATAGACCTGCTCAAGTAAAGTTTGATCATCTTGAGTCATGCTTGGTTTCAGCTGCTCTGCAACACCTGTCCAGTATTGGTGATCACGGCGATATTCACGTTCAAGTGGAAAATCTTGTAAAGCCACATGCAGTTTCGCCTGTGCATCTGCAATCGCTGCAACTTGCGCTACTGTGGTTTGCATGGGATGGTGACCCATTAAACGTGGTGCAATCTGTGCAGGCTTGTCTGCAATCACATGAACCGCTTGTCCGCTATGTTTTAACGGCACTGCAACAGGTACATCATGAGTCCCTAATTGTTCAAGTACCGGAATGAGTTCGCCTGCTCCTTGTGCATCTAACTCTTCAAACACTGTGAGTACATATTGTTTGCGGTTTACATCAACCAGAAAATAATTGGTGTTTTGAATACCTCCCTGAATTGGGTTCAGCTCCAACACCTCTAATCCATAAGGTGCAGCAAAGGTGCGAACTTCATCTAAACTCAACGGGGTATAAACCGACATGGAAAACCTGCAAAAAACATCTGTGAAGTTTGATAGAATACCTCTTCCCTCCATGAAGGTGTAGCGCCTGTGTAGGAACTTTCACCAACGGCGATTATTTTTGGAAAAAGCTATGCTTGCTAAACGTATTATTCCTTGCCTAGACGTTGATAACGGACGCGTAGTTAAAGGCGTTCAATTCCTCGATATTCGTGATGCTGGCGACCCTGTTGAAGTGGCACGTCGCTATAACGAACAAGGTGCAGACGAAATTACTTTCTTAGACATTACCGCTACACATCATGGACGCGATACCACTTACCGTACTGTTGAGCGTATGGCTGAGACTGTATTTGTGCCATTAACTGTCGGTGGTGGTGTACGTAAGGTTGAAGATATTCGTGCGTTATTAAATGCAGGTGCAGATAAAGTGAGTATTAACTCAGCTGCTGTATTTAATCCGGAGTTTGTTCAAGAAGCTTCACAGCACTTTGGCGCGCAATGTATTGTAGTTGCGATTGATGCCAAAAAAACTGGCGCTAACAAATGGGAAATCTTTACTCACGGTGGCCGTAAACCAACGGGTATTGATGCCATTGAATGGGCTGTAAAAATGGCTGACTACGGTGCGGGTGAGTTACTGATTACCAGTATGGATGCCGACGGTACTAAAGCGGGTTATGATATTGCGTTAATGCGTGCCATTAATGACCGCGTTACCATTCCAACGATCGCTTCAGGTGGTGTGGGCAACTTACAACATCTTGCAGACGGTATTTTACAAGGTGGTGCCGATGCAGTATTGGCAGCAAGTATTTTCCACTTTGGTCAGTTCACCATTCCAGAAGCTAAACAATATTTAGCTGAACAAGGCATCGAAATGCGCTTGTAAACTTATTGATATTTAAAGGGGCGACATGCCCCTTTATTTTTTTATGCAGCGCCATCTACCGCATTTATGTCACTAACCAATTGAGGCTTTTCTTTTTTCTCGACCCATTTTGCAGGAAAAATTTTTTCTATAGCTTGAGACAATGGTCTAGCAAGCGCAGTAGGTAACCGTATACCCAAAGGATTTTGTTCTTTTAAATCTGCCGACGACACCACCCGTGTTCCCATTACATAATCAAACCAAGGCTTGGTCACACACCAATTGGCGTCTTGATTAGAGTTCATGTGGTGGTCGTAATGCCATGGAATTTTACGCTTTGCCCATTCAGGCTCTAAATGTGCACGGCGATGAATATAATAATAATTTCCAGCACTGTACCAAGCTGCGAGTGCCATGCCTTTTGAAAATGGATAGAAAATTGCGCTTGAAACGGTTGCCACCACAGCAAGCGAAATTAACTCATTTTTAGTTCGCCAGTTTCTTACGCCCTCAACATAGCAATCATCATGAAATTGTTGTTTACGGACTTCACGATGGTGTGCCCAATGAGATTCCATACTTTTTGGTACTGGGCTATAACGTGGTTTTCCAGCACGGTGTACACCATGCAAAATATATTTGTGTGCTACCCATTCAAATGCATTCGCAACTGCAATTCCGGCAATAAACCCTTTTAACATCACCTAACTCCTTTTTCTTTTTATTCAGCATATAAAATTCGTTATGCTAGGTATTGACCAGAATTTATGGTTTCATTGACAAATCACGACAAGAAGAGGTGGTTAGGGATGCCACAATTAAAAAATTATACAGGCTCAGTGTATGGAGGACTGGGGCATCTTTTAAAGGCTTACTGTGAAGCCAATCAATTAGCTATTCCTGAACAATTAGAACAAATTCAAAATCTGGAACGCTTTGACTATGTGGTTTGGCGTGATCTATTAGAAGTGATTTATAAACTAGACCCAAAGCCGGGTTTAGGACTCGAAATTGCCAAATATGTGCAACCCAAACACTTAGGGATTATTGCTTACCTCGCGCTCTCTTGCGACAACTTAGGTGAAGCCTTAATTCGCTATCATGATTTTCACCGTCTGATTTATGACGGGAGCCCATTAGTGGTTGAGCTACAAGGGAGATATGGTTCTATTCGCTGGGAAGCGACTGAGCTACACCCTACCCAGCTTACCGATGAAATCGCGATTGCGTTGGTGATTCAGTTCTTACGTCTTTTTATGTCTCATGAAGACGTGCATTTACATGAAGTACGTTTCTTAAATGCTGCCCCTAAAAATATCAGGGTTTATGAACAATACTTCCAATGTCCCGTTCGTTTTAGCCAGCCACGTACAGAGTTACTCATTCCAATTACAGAAATTCATAAGCCACTTAGCAGCGCTGACCACACGTTGCAGCAACTATTGGTTCAGCAAGCACAAGCGCTGTTAGAGCAATTACCAAATTCAACCCAACTTGATCAGCGTTTACAGCATTCAATTTTGACTGGGCTGCAAAAGAATCAATACCAAATTGAACATATTGCTGCTCAATTAGGCCTGTCCGTGCGGCAACTGCAAAGACATTTACAGCAACAAGACACTACCTTTCAGGAGCGCGTTCAGCAAGTGCGCTTTATGCTCGCAACCGAGTATTTAAAAGATCCGCATTTAAGCTTACAAGAGATCGCACTTTTACTTTGTTATTCAGAACAAAGTGCGTTTCAAAGAGCATTTAAACATTGGACCAATCAAACACCCCAGCAATGGAGGGATCAATTTTTAGACAAAGAATAACCAACCAAAACTTACAAATCTTTTCTTGATTAAAACAACACTGAAAACAAAAATTTCATATAGTCACATGCTTAATTTTTTGTGACATATTTCACACTAATTAAAAAATACATCAATAGATGAGTAATCACAATGAATAAATATTTTGCTGAATTCCTAGGTACGTTTTGGCTAGTCTTTGGTGGTTGTGGTAGCGCAGTTTTAGCCGCAGCTTTCCCTGAACTTGGTATTGGCTTTGCAGGTGTAGCCCTTGCCTTTGGTTTAACCGTACTCACAGGTGCTTATGCTCTAGGGCATATCTCAGGTGGACATTTTAATCCCGCGGTAAGTGTTGGCCTTTGGGTCGGTGGCCGCTTCGATGTTAAAGATTTAATTCCCTATATCGTTGCTCAAGTGGTCGGTGCGACTGCTGCTGCATTTGTTCTCTATATTATTGCTCAAGGCCAAGCGGGCTTTAGCGGTGTTGGTGGTTTTGCTACCAACGGTTTTGGTGACTTATCACCAAACAAGTTTGGCTTAGGTTCTGCTTTCATTATTGAAGTGGTTCTTACAGCTTTCTTCTTAATCATTATTTTAGGTGCAACTGATCGCCGCGCACCTGCTGGCTTCGCTCCTATTGCAATTGGTTTGGGCTTAACACTCATTCACTTAATCAGTATTCCGGTGACGAACACTTCGGTAAACCCTGCACGTAGTACAGGTGTTGCGTTCTTTGCTGAAACGGCTGCTTTAAGCCAGTTGTGGTTGTTCTGGGTGGCACCGATTTTAGGGGCTGTGATTGGTGCGATTATTTATAAGGTAGTTGCTGGGGATAAGGATTAACTCTTCTTAGACACAATCTACTATCGCGGATAGGTGACATGGATGTCACCTGTTGAACAGGGGTACATGGATGTGCCCTCTGATCAACAAAGCCTTTTGTTTACTTTTGGGCTTTCAAAAGTAAAAAATGTCTATACACATTTAATAAAGTTTAACGTGGTATTAAAGACTGTATGGCAGCATGACCATACTAAATATCACGCATAGCATGCATAAATTACAAAAACGGATTATTAATTTCTTGTTCAGCTGGACGTTCAATTTTCTCAGGCAATTCTTCTTTTTCCAAAGCCGCAACGACATCATTTACAAAGCTCTGCAATGCCTTTGCCTGTTCTAACCCAACTTTGTCTTTAGTGATTTGCAAATTGCCATAAATACTGACGCAATCGACATCATTTTCTAATGTTAAATCTTCAATTGATGAAGACTCTGTACCCTTTTCAAATGGCTTAAACATATGTGTTGTCTCGTTGTTATATATTCACAGTGTAATACGATCAATTTAAAAAAAATCGATCAAAATTAAAAGAGCCGATAAAATTAAAAAAGCGCCCATCAAGATATTAAAATATTTCAAACGGTTGCCCTGATTGAGCACCACTGAAAATTTATCACCACAGAACCCCCAAAAGAACAAACACGCGTAGCAAGTGAAAAAATAAATAACGATAAAGATCGGCAACGACTGCGGGTTTTCAATGCTAGTAAACATGGTAATGCCTGACACACAAGCCAACCACGCTTTGGGATTCAGCCATTGTAATAAGAACCCATCTTTAAAATTAGGAATAATCATTTGTTCTACAGGAGCACTGGAAATAGAAATATTTGCAGCAGAAAGAATAATTTTAATCCCGATATAACAAACAAATAGCGTTCCACAAACTGCAAGAATCTTTAATACAACAGGAAACTGAGTTAATAAACTCTGAAGACCAAATGCCATAAAAATTAAAAGCAGGGTAAAACCAATTGTGGCGCCTGAAATATAGGGAAGCGATCTTTTTAAACCGTGATTTAAACTGGTCGATAAAATGACAGTATTTACTGGCCCTGGGGTTATAGACATTGCAAATGAAAAAAGAAACATCGAGGCAAACATTGTTATTGTCCTTATTAAAATAGAATCCATAGACAGATCTGTCTATGAATTCTATTTTAATCAATTACGGTGTTGCAATAACAATCAAAAAAAGCTGCTTATTTCATTATTTGCAAGAAATAGTTCACCAAGGCTTCTACCAGTTGTTTCACAATCGCCTTTCTCGTTTCTTCATCAATTGTTGGAACTTTTGCTTCCATTGGCTCCGAAGAACCAGTTTTTTGCTTTTTAAATTGGTCTTGTAGCGCTTGAATCTGGTCAGCGTTTAAGTCCTGCTCACACTGACTTTCGCCATCCCAGTGTAAATAGTCTAGCTTTTGATTTGGCTTAACTTGGCTCGCTGTTAAAGGTAGACGATAGACATTACGTTTTTGTTGCTCAGTTAACTGCGGGAACAGGTTAACGCCTAAGCGCTCCTCAAGGTAGCAAACACTCACAACCTTCACTTGTAGAGAGTTATTGTTAGGTGCGTAATAAGCCCCGATTGCGCCAGTTTTTGGCATATACACCGCTTTATAAACTGCGGTTGGAACAATGACACCCTGCCCAATCGTCTTAAGACGTTTGCCTTCAAAAACAGGACCTGTCACTACATAAACATCTTGTTTTTGTTTAGTGGCAATAGCACGGGTTGCTTCTTCGAGCTTACGCCATACTTCTTGGTTATTTTTAGGCGCTTGAGGCACCATGTTACTGAGCGAGAAACTATCAGATTGGGATTCTTTATTTGGCATATCACCATTTGGCGCCATATGCCCACGGTCATAGCCTGAACCACGATAATCACTTAACAGTGCCCGATGTCTTTGAGCAACACGGGTTTCTTCATGAAAGTTATCTTCACGCTTAATTTTGGTACTCAAACGTTCTGCATTTAAATGCTCAGCCGACCACAACGGCGTTTTAGAAATGCCTGAATACAAAACGTTAAAGCCATTAAAGCACAGCGGATAACTGTCTTTTTTGAGGCTTTCTTTATTTAAAGCAGGTGGAACTTCACGATAAAACTGATTAAGACAAGTCGAGTTAGTCGTTAAAGGCGAAAACCACTGCGAAATCTTTTCACTACCAAAAGCAATCGCAAAACTTCCAGCCGCAATACAAGCAAGAATAATCTTGCCAAAATGCTGACTTATAGAGAATGAGTTTGTACCTTTACTACGTTTTTTACTTGCCATGTTTCTATCAATACCACTGTCCACACGCAGCTTAACAATCCTGCTTTTTTAAGTATATCTCTTATCTTTCAAATGGTTAAAACATGGTCATCTTTTTTGTAACTCCATTACCCATTACGTAACAATCTGTTGGAATTATGAGAGCCTTTGGCTATTGAATTGCGCCAATTGCGTATCTTTCGTTGAAAAACACTGATTGCTTATGACATGGTTAGCTCCACAAATTTGGATAAAAATATAATCGGAGTCCACTTAATGATCCATTCAAAGATTATTGGTATTGGCGTAATCACGGGATTATGTAGTATGGCCGCTTTGGCTGAGCCAGCAGTGCAGCCAGGAGATACTTTAGAAAGTTTGTCTAAAGTAAAAGTAACCACAACGGTAAACGGCCAACCAGGCTCTATTAGCGATTTAGTCAATAGCGGACAAGTACAGCAAGTTTCTGCTGCACCAACAAATGCAGCGCCTACAGGTGCTCCTATTCCGGCAGACGTTCCACCAGCACCTCCAGCAGGCGGTGAAATGGCACCTCCAGCAGCACCAACTGATGCAGTACCACCTGCACCGAACCAAGCGCCTCCAGCGCCACAAGATCCGAACACTCCACCGCCTCCGGCAGATCCAAGTCAGTCGGCAGACCCGATGGCAAAAGACGGTGCTTTACCAGCAGATGCCCCTATGTCACAAGCTCAATAATCAGAGCCATAAAAAAACCAAGACTTATGTCTTGGTTTTTTTATTACATCAATTTTTATATTTCGATTTGACTACCTAACTCAACCACACGGTTGGTTGGAATTTGGTAGAAGTCACTCACCGGACTGGTATTACGCTGCATAGAGATAAACAGTTTTTCTCTCCACGGAGACATACCATCGCCCACCGAATGAACAATACGATCACGGGAAATAAAGAAGCTAATGTGCATCAAGTCATATTCAAGACCTAGCTGCTCATAGGCTTGCATCAGTGCTTTTGGTACATTCATTTCATCTTTAAAACCGTAGAAGATTTTAATACGGAAGAAATGTTCAGCTAAAGTTTCAGTCGTAATACGCTCTTCTGGCGCAACGAACGGTACATCTTCAATAACGACCGTCACCAAGATATTACGCTGATGTAGCACTTTGTTGTGCTTTATGTTATGCAGCATGGCATGTGGCACAACGTTCGGTGTACCTGTCATAAATACTGCATCACCCGGCACCCAGTGCACGCTATTACCAATACTTTTCACAAACAAATCGAGTGACAAGGTATCGTGTTCAAGTTTGGCAAAAGTAAGCTCACGACCACGTTTCCATGTCATTAAAATGGTCACGGCAATCGCACCAATGAGTAATGGCACCCAACCGCCCGACAAGATTTTAAGTGAAGTGGCACCGACCAATACCGACTCTAAAACAAAGAACGGAATAATCAGGAGTAGTACTTTTGGCAAGCTCCACTTCCAAGCCGAGTAGATAAACACCGCAACCAAAATCGTGTCACACAGCATCGTCAAGGTCACAGCTAAGCCATACGCACTTGCAAGGTTCGAACTGCTTTTGAAGATCAAGATTAGGATAATAATTGCGATTAAAAGTAACCAGTTTAAGAAAGGAATATAAATCTGGCCTTCTTCTGACTCAGAAGTATGTTTAATACTTAAACGTGGTAAATAACCCAATTGAATCGCTTGACGCGCAAGAGAAAACACCCCAGAAATTACAGCTTGAGAGGCAATTACCGTTGCCATGGTTGCCATAATAATCATTGGGTAAAGTGCCCACTCAGGCACCAATAAATAGAACGGGTTTTCAATTGCCGCTGGGTCTCTAAGCAATAATGCGCCCTGTCCTGCGTAGTTTAAAACCAAGCACGGCAACACGACAAAGAACCATGCCATACGAATTGGCACTGGTCCGAAATGGCCCATATCGGCATAAAGTGCTTCACCACCAGTTACCGTTAACACTACAGCACCCATCACAAAGAATGTCATGATTGGATGGTGATAGATAAACTGAATGGCCCAGTGCGGACTAAACATGCCTAACACCACAGGGGTCTGAATGACGCTATGAAGACCTAATAATCCTAAAGATAAGAACCATACCATCGTGATCGGGCCAAAAAACTTACCGACAAAGGCCGTACCGTGTTTTTGTACTAAAAACAAAGAAATGATAATGGTAATCGCAATCGGCATGATGAACGGGTCAAACACATCGGTGGCAATAGACAAGCCTTCAACGGCTGACAATACCGAAATGGCTGGGGTAATAATACCGTCACCAAAAAACAGCGATGCACCGATAAAACCAATGGCAATCATGTAGATTTTTTTGTTATCGGCAATTTTGGCTTTACGTAAGTTCAATGCGAGTAAGGCCATGATCCCGCCTTCGCCGTTGTTGTCTGCACGCATGACAATCGCGACATACTTGATGCTGATGATCAGCATTAAGCACCAAAAAATAATAGATAAAATTCCTAATACGTTTTCAGGCTGAATTCCCAACCCATGCGCTGCATGGAAGGACTCTTTCAAGGCATAGAGCGGACTTGTTCCGATGTCTCCAAAGACCACTCCAAGAGCTGCCAAAGCCGTGGCAGGCAAGGTCGCTTTTTTGGCCGTATTTTGCATTGTGTAATTAAACCAATATGATTTTTAGCGCAATCTTATCACCTCTATTATTTTTTTTCTGTAATGCTCGTCTTAAATCTTGGCAGGACTCGTTTTTTTAGTTACTATCGCACGCCTTGGTGAGGTGTCCGAGTGGCTGAAGGAGCACGCCTGGAAAGTGTGTATACGTTTGCGCGTATCGAGGGTTCGAATCCCTCTCTCACCGCCAAATTCGACTTTTACGGTAGTTTACCGTAGTGTAAAAGGCTTGATCCTAAAGGGGTTGAGCCTTTTTTTATGCCCGATGCACTACGATGGATAACGGTAGTATACCGACAACTTTGTCGGTATATTTGTCGGTATAAATCCAAATCAGCTAAATTTTAATCACACCTTCAAGAAATTGCTGAATTTGTACCGACATCTAGGAGAAATCGAAATGGCAAAACAGTCTAACAAGCTGACTGCTAAAGAGGTCAAGAACCTTAGCTTTGATGTAAATGGGGCAAAGAAGCAAAGACACCCTGACGGCGGTGGCCTGTATTTATTGATTGATGATACCGAAGCGAAGTATTGGCGCATGGATTACCGTCGACCAGTGACGCAAAAATACAACACCCTTGCAATTGGTACTTATCCAACTATTAGCCTTGAACAAGCTCGAGCAAAGAAAGAAGAATTTAAAAAGATGCTGGCGGACGGTATCGACCCAGCCGAGCAACGCAATAATAAAAAACGTGAGCAGCTCGAAACCCTAGAAAATACCTTTAGTAAATTTGCTTCAGAATGGTTAGAGATTCGCAGACGTGAAGGAAAGGTGGACAGTGAAACAATACGCAAACTTGATAAAGACATACTTCCCTTTATTGGTAAGTTGCCAGTAGCACAACTGACCACTGAGCAACTAGAGCGTGATGTAACCGATGCACTTGTTGAACGTGGTGCGCTTGAATCGGCTAGACGTGTGAAGTCAATTATCAATATGGTGCTTAAACTTCCATTAAAGCGCCGAATCATCACCTATAACCCTGCTCCAGAAATCATTCTGCCTCAACCGATTAAGGGCAATCATAACGCTGTGACTGACGAGAAAGAGTTAGCCGATCTACTTCGTAAAACATGGCGCTTAACCAAAGACTTTCCACGTACACGGATCAGAACCGAGTTAGCAATAAAGTTATCAGCGTATATCTATCAGCGCCCGGGGGAAGTCAGAACCTTACTCTGGGAATCGGTAGACTTTGAAAATAGATGCCTATCATTTGCAGCAAGTAAAACCAATCAAGACCATATCGTGCCGTTATCAATTCAAGCTTATGACATTCTTAAAGAGCTTGAAGAAATGCGGACCACTTCAAAATACGTATTCCCCAGTGTCAAAACTTCATCTGAATGTATGAGTACAGACACCCTTACCCAAGTATTAAAACGATTAGGTTTTAAAGGGAAACATACAGCTCATGGATTCCGTGCAACGGCGCGAACCCTGCTGGATGAAGAAATCGAATACAGAACCGACATTGTAGAACATCAGCTTGCTCACAAGGTTAGAGACCCGAACGGTACAGCTTATAACCGAACCAAGTTTTTACGCCGTCGACGCGAAATGATGCAGCTCTGGGCAGATTACCTCGACACACTTCGTCAAGGTGGGGATGTATCGAAATTCAAGCCAGATAATGACAGTGAAAATTTAATTCACTTTAAACCTAATACCAAGATGGCATAGCTCTGCTGCGTTTTCTAAAAGGATAAATGGTCATGAGTAATATTAAAGATATTAAAAATCCAGCCCCTTTCTATACATTAAAGGATGCAGCAAAAGAGTTAAATAGAATCTTAAAAGTGGATTACTACGATACAAAGAAGCTATTAAACATGGCCTTAGTGTACGATCTGAAGCTTTATATTTTTGCTAAAGGATGGGAAGGAGTAGCTTATTATTCTGAAGATATGACACCAGAATATGATGAGCGTACTGATGTTGATAAATTTGGTGGATATACCGATATACATATGAGACACGATGACACAATAGAAACTATTGTGAATGCGACACTTAATTCATTTTTGAGCAAAGGATGCTTACTTCAAATTCCACCAGAAGCTATCAAAATTTTAACTTTAGAAAAAAAATGCAATTTTGATAGCAACATTAGTGATTTTCTTAATTTATTAGATATTGCCGACTCTTTTACGGCAAATCCTCCCAATTACTTTTTAGAATTATTTAAAAGCGGAAGCCCTTCCACTCCCATTACAAATCATCTTGACCACAGTAAAATTGATATAGATGTGGTTAAATCTGTTGTTGATATAATGATCTATGGAATACGGCTTAAATCAATTAGTAAATACATGACTCTAAATGATTTTGTGGAGCCAAAAGAAAAAGTTCACATAACTATTGATGGCAAAATTACAGATCTCTTGCTTCAAATTATCAATAGAACAGATATTCTCATAACACATTATCAACTTACCAGAATCATAGATGGTGTATTGGTTATCCGAGACAAAGAACAGCCAACTTTTGAAGATTTAATAACACACCAACCATCTAAAAAACCCCAAGGTAAAAGTCAGGCAAAAATAGAGGCACAAGTGGCAGCAAGAGCGATTGCGCTACACTTATGGAAAAATGACAAAGAGCAAAAAATAAAAATAGGTTCAATGTGTCAGCATGTCTGGAATACATTGTGCGAAACTGAACACCGAGAACAGCTACCAGATAAAATAGAATCTTTAAAAGATTGGATTACAGATATTGCTCCCGCATATGCAAAACTGGGAGGCAGACAAAAAGAATATTGATCAAGTGAAACTTAACCTATATTAAGTAGCACTACCCATCTATTAACATATAAGAACCAACAACATACTACCTCTAACGCCGTTGCAGTACGGCACATAGTTAGAGGTTTTTTCATGTCTACTCAACAACAAATTACGGCGCCAAAAGGCTTTTATCGCATGTCACAACTTGCAACTACGGCTGCACGTAAAGAACGCAAGTACATTGCTAAAGATGGAACAACTAGAATCATCAAAGCACGTCCTGAGCGCCAAGGCTTACTTCCAATGGGTGAAACAACTATCTGGGATAAAGTGCGCGCTGGTGAGTTCCCTACCCCAATTAAACTAACTGAGCGCATCACTGCATGGCGTATTGAGGATATTGAAGCATGGATGGCTTCCAAAGGATTGGAGGCTTAATTATGAATACCTCCCTTACTTCTCTTTTGCCTTCTCAACAAATGCTTAGTTCAGATATTTCAGCTATTACTAACATCCGCTTAGATTCTGTCAAAAGAACAATCGAACGTTTAGCTGAACGGCGTGTCATTACTTTACCACCAACGGTGGAAAAGCCTACAGCCGGGCGTACAAGCACTGAATATGTATTTTCAGGTGAACAGGGAAAGCTTGACTCAATTACTGTTGTTGCTCAGCTTTGTCCTGAATTTACTGCTGCTATTGTTAAGCGCTGGTATGAGCTTGAAAAGCGGACTCCGGCATTCGACATTAATAATCCACAACATCTTCTTAATGCTATCGAAGTGCAAGCAAAGCAGAATCTACAACTCAATTCAGAAAACAAAATCCTCACCAAAGCTATCGAGACGATTACTCACACCGAGCACGGCGTTAAGTTCCAACAGGCATGCAAAATTTTAAATACTAAGCAGCATATTTTAGCCAAATGGCTACGTGAACATGGTTGGGATCGGTATCTTAATGATGCTCGTGCTTCAACCTACTACAGTGAAAGTCGTGGCTATTGTGAAACTAAATACTCCCATAAAGAAGGTGTAAAGCCTTCAGGTCAATCATACAGTTATACACAGACTGAGTTCTTCATATTGCCAAAAGGTATGCAGATCCTAGCTAAAAGGTTTGGGGAGCGGCCATGAATTTTCAAAATATTTTCTGTTTAAGGCTTCTCAAATTAAAAATGATCGGCTATATTGATCCTGTTCGGTGCAAAATCATCGAATTAGCTTTGGTCGGCTATAATTACACAAGCGCATACAGTCCGCTTCGGGCTTTTTTTATGCGTAAAATCTCTATGCTTCCGCATTCCTATGGTGAAGCTGGAGAGGGACATCTTCGGATGTGCGGGTCTCTTGTGTACCTGTCGACCAACCCTTTTCAGCTTTGCCACCCTCACTTGGTCGTGACTGGTAAAGCTCCGAAACAAACACAAGGAGCGCATTCATCATGAACGCTAAAGTACAAATTCAATTACAAGAGCAATTAGTCCCTTTCTATACCGCTACTAATTTATTAAATGCTTATGCACTTGCATATGAAGTAGCAACTCAACTTCGCACTTTAATCAATCAAATAGGTAAAGCTGCAACCTTCGTTAAAACATATGCTGAAGAACGTAGTTTCGATAATTCAATCTTCACAGAGATTGAAAATTTAATTGCAATATCTCTTCAACTTTCCAACTCTCATGCTGATATTTGTAGCGCTGAAATAAATAGACATCGTCAAGCACCATATGATCAATACGACGCTGGCGATCTATTTGGAGCTTACTCACTTGCTCAAGAAAATACATCCTGGCTAGAAACTTTAATTTCTCAAATTAAAATCGAAGTTGAATTGAGTAAAGAGACAGTAAAGGATGTTATTCACAGCGCTGTCTTTGCACCCCTTGAGCATTTAATTAATATTGCTGAGTATTTAGCTGAAACTAATGTTGGAACTTTTTCTACTGAAAGCGAAAAGTATGAATCAGAATGGGAGGCTACTAAAAATGGATAAGCCTTCTCGAGATTTGAATAAAACAGCACAAGCAGAAGAAGCCACTCCACCAAGGAACCCACTTCCTCCCACATATCCTCGCCTGGTGAAAATTACAGGCGAACGGCTGGTAAATGCGCTAAACAAAATTTATCAGCAAGGAGGATCCAGTGAGCATTGATGCAACACGGTGGGCTTGGGCTGCTCCAGTAAATAACTCATCACAACGTCTCGTTCTGCTTTCATTAGCAGATCGGGCCGGTGAAGAACATACGGCTTGGCCAAGCATAGAGCGCTTGGCTAAAGATACCGTGCTGGATAAAAAAACAGTTCAAAAAGTTATTTTAGAGTTAATTAAACTTGGTCTGGTCGAAGATACTGGAGAGCGCACAGGACCTACCAGACGTGTTCGTGTTCTCAAGCTCAACGGCGTAAAGGGTCGCGAGGAATACACCCAAAATCTAGATGATGCTAATACACCCAAAAACGGGAACATTAAACAATCACAAAAACGGAATGATTCCAAAAATGGGAATGATCCCAAAAATAGTGCTTTGAATAACCCCAAAAACGGGATGTTGAATGATCCCAAAAACGGGGTGCAGAACCCATCAGGGAATCTACCAATGAATCTCTCTCAAGAGCATGACTGGATTCCTGATGTGGATCAGTTGATAACAAAGATAAAGATGGCAGGTCACAGCAACAATATAGACCTAATCTTTGGCCTACCTAGCTTTGAATTCGAGCTGAGTGCATTCAACTCTTATTTTGATAACAGCGGACTATCTGACAGTAAAAAACTTCATAAGTTCACGGCTTGGATCGTAGACAAGTTTGAACGCTACAAAAAGCAGAATCCTGAATATGGCATTCAGTCTCTAACCGGACAGCAAGCTAATACTGCTCAACCATTTCTTAATTTACCGACTAAGCCTAAGAGCCTATTAGGAGGTCCTCAATGAATACGCCGATTCATAATCTACAAATTGAACAAGCTGTACTTGCAGCGCTGATGACTGTTTCAAATTCGTATAGCCAAGTTGAAAATCTACTGACCGAGGAAGATTTCCACGCTACACGCCACAAACTAATTTTTCAGGCCATAGTAGATCTTGATTCTAAAAATTCACCATATGACGCCGTATTGGTTAACCAGTGGTTAGAAATGCGTAACTATTCTGAAGCTGCCGGTGGTGAGCAATACATCATGCAAATTTTAGGTGATGCCCCTTCCAGCTTTTATAACCTGGTGTCTTATGCTGAGAAATTGAAGGATCTTACGACATGCAGGCAAGTTGAAGCTGAAGCCATGAAGGTGATTAATCATGCTCGGAACTTAACTGTGAGCCGTGGTGAGCTGGTCCAGAATGCACAAACTGCTTTTGCAGATCTGAATACTGAATCTGGAAGTGAATCACTCTTTCATATTCATGATGCTGCATCCAATACATTTCTTGAGATGCACCGTAAGATTGAAGCTGCACTTGCTGGCAATTCGATGATTAAAGGAATCCAGACCGGTATATATGACTTAGACAAAAAGTTAGGCGATGTCGAACCTGGATGTCTAATGGTGGTGGCTGCACGGCCCGCGATGGGTAAAACTACGATGCTCCAGCTCATCGCAAACAATGTAGCAGTCGTACAGAAAAAGCCTGCCCTCATCATGTCTGGCGAAATGCCTAAAGAGCAGATTGCCATGCGTCTCTGTTGCGCGATTGCACCGGCAGATATTGGAGTAGTACGCAATTCCCCTCATCTACTACCTAAAGAGGAATTTACAGCATATACAAACGCCGTTGCGATGCTTCAAAAGGTACCAATGCAGATCAATGATACTTCCCGTCCATCTATTGCAAATATCAGGGAATCTATCCGTAAAGTAAAACATCAGTACGGCTCCGTCGGTGTGGTACTGGTTGATTATCTTCAGATCATGAAGACAACAAAGCAATTCGCCCGGGAGGATTTAAAGATTGCTTATTTTACCGGTGAGCTGAAAGCCATGGCTAAAGAGTTTGATTGCGCCATTGTTCTTTTATCTCAGCTCAATCGTGAGTTAGAGAAGCGACCAAACAAAAGACCAATGATGTCGGATCTGCGCGAATCAGGTGCAATTGAACAAGATGCCGACCAAATTATTTTCTTGTACAGAGACGAAGTTTATAACAAGGAATCTCAATACCGGGGTATTGCTGAGGCTATTGTAGGAAAGAACCGCCACGGCGAAGCTGGTACCGCGTACATGCATGCTCAATTGAAGTACTGCCAATTCTCAAATTTGGATGGCAATGCATTAGAACAAATACACGGAGTCTCCTCATAATGTATGTTTATGATTTAAATTTTGACAGTACTGTGCAAGCTGGTGGTTTACCCCAACGCTTTAGAAAACTTAAGAGTAAAAAGAAGATAAAGCAGTTTCTTGTGAAAAGACGAGGATATAAAACACCTGACTTTGGACGAATGATTTTAGATTTACGTAACCTTGGCTGGTCTCATGAAAAAATATCTTATGTATTAGATGTAAGTCCAAGTGCTATATCGAGTTGGGCAACTGGCAGCATTCCAAACTACGAGCACGGAGATGCTTTCATAGATCTATGGCGAAGTGAAACTGGTATTAGTAGAGAACCTCGTGAAGGTGAATGGATGACGTACAAATACAAGATTGGCCAAATGGATATTTTTGAAGATAGCAGCGAGATAAACGGCGTTATAGATTAATAAAATAAAAGGATTAAGGCATGAATTTAGTAAAAATTTGGGATAAAGAAATTAAAGGGAGGTTGTGGGCCGTTGAGGATATTCACGGTTGCTACAACCTGCTTATGACTCGCCTTAAGGAAATCGGTTTTGACTTTGAAAATGATTTACTGGTAGCAGTTGGTGATCTAGTGGATCGTGGCATCCAGAACGAAGAATGCATAAGCCTGATCGATAAACTTTGATTTACATCAGTAAAGGGAAATCACGAGGATTTAGTCATCATGGGTGATGTTAATCGCTCTTATTTTAACTGTCATATTCAAAATGTGGTGAGTGGTTTTATGACTTGGATTATCAGATTCAGCGCGAAATCATTGAAAAATTCAAAACACTACCGATTGCTTTAGAGGTAAGCCACAAGGGGAGAAAGTTCGGTTTTGTACATGGACATATTGAACAAAATGATTGGGATGAATTTAAGAGGGAACTTAATAATTTTGATCAGGCTCAACACATCATTGATCACAAGCGAGCCCCTCCAGAGATAGCCATGTGCGCCGTGAACGTTTGAATGATGAAAATTTGCAATATACCCATGTGTCAGGAGTTGATGCGGTAATCATGGGGCATACAGTTACCCAGCGACCGTACAAGCGCGATAACTGTTATTGGATCGATACTGGTGCTGTACACTGGGGAACTATGACAATTTTGGATTTGAGTCGACTTTAAGGAAATTAGATAGCATCTAATTTCATGCATATTAAGAATGGTAGAGCCGTAGCAAGAGATTGAAAGTAATTGGCAAAACCACAAGACAAATGTGATGGGTAACATCTTTTATAAAAAAAAAGCCCACCTTTAAGGTAGGCATTATACTTGTGACCATAATTCAAAAGTATTAAGATTAAGTTTCCTAGGCTCGTCTAATACAGTTAATTCTGGTCAATTACTCGAGATAAGAACCGATATAAAAGCAATATGTTTTTATATCGGTTTTTTGTTTTCTGTATCTGCGGTCATATGATTGGTAGCATTCTTTCTTTCCTCTACGTCTTCTGTAAAGTCCATAGGAATTAGAATTGGCTCTTCGGTCGAATTGACGCTATTCCAATGATCCATATCTAATGATAACTGCAATGCATCACCGAGAATTCCATCTCTTCGCTTCATGAATGACTTTTGTATTAATGGGCGTGGAGCTTCATCAATATCAATCCATAATGACTGTTGAGAGCCTTGCTTGGGCACTGCATGGTTTACTCGGTATGGTCGTCCTGTCGACTTATCTGTTCTAGTCTCCTCTCTCGCTGCAACAGCAATTTTTTTTGCTAAAACATCTAAAGGATCGACAGGTTCTGGAAGTTTATAACCCAGCTGCTCAACAGCAAACTTTGCCACCTCCTTTAAATCAACTTCCGATAGCCCGGTTTTCCTCTTGTAAAGCCTTATAGCTTCTTGAAATGCTTGGTTTTGATTCACTTAAAATTACTCCTTAGTCTTCAAGTGGATAAACATCCCCCCAGCCATCAACTACAGCTGAAGGTGTAAGAATTGGTCGAATTGGAACCAAATGCTTTCTAAATAAATTGTATTTTTTCGTATGGTACTGAAGTTTCCCAGCAATAATTCCTGGATGTACTTTAATAGTATTTGCTAATCCCATAATGTCGATATCAGCAAAGAAAGGATATTTACGAGCGATAAAACTATTCATTTTTTGCTCACTGATTGCATAATATGCCGCAGCCTCATTTGCAATTTTCTCATCCTCATCTTCACTTTCACCAGGGTGAATATCTATATCGATTTTTGGGACAATTTTACCGTGTCCCTGAATGACATGTTCTAACTCGTGGCGTAATACAAACCAAAAATTATCAATCCTATCAAAACGTAATGACATTCCAATAACTGGTGAAGTTCCATCATTTAACCATAGACATACGCCATCCATTTTTGATCCTTTAAGCGATTCTACAATCACAAAGCGGATACCGTGTTCCATAAGAATACGAGGAACTTTTCTAATTTCTTCAGCGGAATACAGTAAAGGTTTTAATTTTTCAGCTGCCATTTTTCCTTTTTCTGGACTATAGGCTGGCACAATCATTTCCGAGGCGATTCTTTTTACATGATTGATCCACGCTAACTGCACGGGCGTAGCAATATCATCACAATTAGATTTTTTTGCACTATGAGGGGTTATTTCTATTATCTTTTCTAAAGAATCTACCTTAAAAAGACGTAATAACTCTGACTCAATCTTATTGAAATCTTTCTTATTTTCTACATTTAGCCATGAGCGATTAATCATATCGGCTATGGGTAGACTACCGAATAACTTAGCACGGTACTCAAGCTGAGGGTCCGGCATAATTTTAAGTCTAGCTTTGGCTAGATCATATTGACCTTGCAAATTAATAAACTGTTCGGCTGGTACTTTAAAGATATCTTCAAAAATAATAGCTAAATTAGGAGAAATAGATTTTTTATCTTGTAATAGCCTATTAACGCCAGACTCATCAATTTGTAAAATCCCAGCTAAGACTCTACCATTCCACCCCTTCTCAATTAGAAGAGCTGAAAGAGCTTGTCCAGGTGTACGATATTGTTCGAGATTTCTTTCCATAACTTGCAGATTATTTCAGTTTGCGCATTTACGCAAGTTTAAAATTATTTAGCTAGATATGTCCATAATATTTAGATTGGAAATTCCTTTAGATAAAGGCTTAATGCCAGTTAAATCTCACATTATTTAGATTATATTCAGAACTTTATTGGTGAAATCCAATAGCTTCGACTTTTATAAAATCAAAGACTTAATACTTACGGGGCAACTTTAAATTTCATCGGCTGAAAGTCATCAATATGAACTTTCTTAGCTTTCAATAAATCTTCTCGTTTACCATCTACAACCAGGACGGCGCGCTTAACTTGAACTGTCCAGGTACGATCCGCTCCGCACATAGTCTCTGATTCGATAAAGACATTCCCAAATGCTTTGCCTTGAAGGTTTTGTATATCGCCGTAGGTTATTACATTCTCAGAAGTCCCCTGCACTCTGCCGGATTTATCTTTTGCCACTAAGTCTAAATACAACTTGTCATTGGTGCCAAGAAAATCATGGATCGTCACATCCACCACGGCGGAACAGATCCCTGAGTTCACATAGCTAGTCTTGGAGTGTTGCAAAGTGATGGGGGTTGCATGAGCACTTAAACTGAATAAATGGGTAGCTAAAATCAAAAGTAATTTTTTCAATTTTTAATTCCTATATCGTTTTAAATAATCATCTATTCGCTGTTTTTAAGGCATCTACGAATTCTAAAGACTCCTTAAGGCCATAGAGATCGATCTTAACTTTTTCAAATTGTCCGTTAGCTTTCTTCCAGGTGTAAATTAATTCTTTGCCGCCTTCAAGTTTTCTTAAAATTATATCGGTTTGATTATCACCTAGAAGATCAGCGGGTATGCCTGCTATAACATTGCCGCCATCTAGCTTAAGATTCACTTTGGTTTTAAATCGATCAGCACCTTGGAATGCATCCATAAATACAACTGACTTTTTAAAATCCCCATGCGTCAGAATCATTAGATTGTTTTGTCTGGTATCACAGATAATTTCATCAAAGCCCGTAGTATAATTAGTCTCATAACCGCATTTTGTATGCCAGTTTTCTCTATGTTCGTTGCCACCCGCGCTGTATGCCATCTCTACAATAAAGGGATTTTCTTGTGATAAGCGTTGGGGTGTCTGCTTGATATCATAACCATTGGCGGGGTCCAAGTATTTTGCTGGAACAACTATTTCAGCATGGATACTGGCAGTAAAAAGAACTAATGAGAGGGCAACTATTCTTTTCATAATGAGTGCTTCAACTATATATATCTTTATTTATAATCTTTTATCATATATTTAAAATGATAAAAGGAGCCGAAGCTCCTAATTTTATTCTTCTGATAAATCCCACCAGTAACTATTACCTAAGTTCTCCAGGCGCTGCTGTGTTCTTGGTAGATAATCAGGATCAATCATATTCTGCATTTTGGAATACAGCATTCGATCTACGACCAGTTTACTGTACCAAAGATTCTGCAATGGAATATTACTCTTCAGGGTATTGGCCACTTCCATCATCCGGGTAGATTCTTTCCCCTCAATGATGTTGTTACCCATACCGGTTAGCAGCATACCCAACTTCATGCTTTGGCCTAATAATGGGCCACTGATAAAGTCTGATGCACTTCGACCGGTTGGATCTGAAAGTGCAGACATGATGTCCCCCAGGAAGGAAAGCCCGCCACCTTTAAGAAGTGACTTACCAAAGAAATCAATCGTAAATACAGGCTCTGGATTCTTACCATTGGCCAAGTTCTGGGTCTGAACGATCAATGCACCTGCTAAAGTTTGATAAGCCAGTAGCGAAGCTAGGAATGTCACTCTGCTCTTAACATCTCCCTGGGCAAAGGCACGATGACCAATACGGAACATATAAGCCAATGGGAAGCCTTTGAACTGGAATAAGGTACGACCCAATTCCCCCTGGATGGTTCCGGCTTCACCTAAGTTAATGATGCTACGTTCACGGACACCTGCTTCAATAATAGCGACTGACTCCTCATTGAAGATATGAGTCTGATACTTCATTGCAGCCTTATAACGAGCATCCGCTAATAACTCTTTCTGTCTTGGTGTAATTGAGTTATTGAGGCGATCCATAACATGCTGACGTTTTTCCTGGCGCTCAGCAACCTTTGTCTGGTATTCAATAAACTCTGCATCTAAGGTATTTACACGCTTATCAAGTTCTTTATATTTCTGAGTAACTGCCTTATTCGCACTACTGTCAGTACTGCGCATTTTCGTACGAAGCTCTGTCATTCTTCGCTCAGCATTACCTAAGCGATAGCCAAGATCCTCACCACTCTTGTAATTTCTTCTGGAGTTTCGCGATATAGATGAATCAATTTTTTGATCTGTCTTTTGCTTAATGCGTGTTTGCTCTTGAGCTTTGCGAACTTCAAAGTCAGTATCAAGGCGCTCTTGCTTTAATGCAACCAGATCCTTAAGTTCATTTAGTGCATCTAGTTCTTTTTGCACATTAACATCGCGGCGTGAAGCATATCGATTTAAACGCTCAGAAAGCTTACCTTCATACTCAATCAATTTGTCTTTTGATAGTTTGCTTTTGCTATTCAGCAATTCGGTAAAGTCGGAAAACTTACCCTGAATCTCTTTCTCAAAAGTCTTGATCTTATCGTTCAGCCTGGTTGTTTTTGTTACAACCTTGTTGTCTAGGCTTTCAAGTGTTCGCCCTAACTTCTTCGCCTTATCCGTCAGATTATCGATGGTTTTACCCTGGGTGATGCCATCAATAAAACCTTTCAGATCTTCCTGATTTTCAATCGTACGAATATAAGTATTTAAGTCTGCTTGTGCTGCGGATGCCTCTTTTTGAGCATCAATAAGATCAATACGATCCTGCAATGCCTGCTTTTCAGCTTGAGCTTGGGCATCTTTCCTGTTTGCATAATCTAATAATCGCTGTGACAAGCTGCGCTTAATATCATCTAACTTTTGTTCTCGGTTTTTAATGCGTAGGTCATCAATAGCATTACGATCATTTAATTCCAAAATCTGAGCATCAATTTCATCTTTAAGAGCTTTTAATTCTGGTGATGCAAAGTTAATAAATATATCATCAGGAGCACTAAAGAAATCATTCTGAGTCAGTACCGCCGTTCCATCTTCACGCTTACTTGGCTCCAGCTGCTGCCATAATTGCCAATCACGTTCGGTAATACCGTTCCCCTGTAGAATCTTAAGATCATCCGCACCAAGATCCTTCCAATCCGTTTTACGGGTCATTTCAGCAAGCTTATTCATATGCACCAGATTAAGCGCTCGTTTCGCTCCTGCGGTGACGGCGTTCAGTCCTGATAGTTTCATAGTTGTTGCAGCAAAAGCCTGCATACGTGCATTAAAGCGGCCTGACTTGGTAGCACTACTGACAATATCAGCATCACCGAAACGGGTCATTGAACCGGCCATTTCGTTAATCCCAAGGCCAAACCGCAATGCTTCATCACGTGTGGCACCCTGTTTCAATTGCTTCATGTATTCAGGGAGGATCGATTTGGTATAGGACAGGCCCAGCATATTAGCGACCTTCTTCATACTGGCATGGTCGCCAAAGGTCGTCAGCGTGGTGCCACCTAATTTAGATGCAACCATTAAGGCACGTAATCCACCCATAACGTTACCTAAGGTTGAATCAATCGCCCGGGTATTGGCATCCAGAGTGTTATACATGGACATGGCCCGATGAGCCTGCTTATCAATCTCACCATGTTTCATGCCATTCTGTGGATCTGCTTTCAGTTTGATCTTGGCTTCATCCAATAACGACTCAAATGTATTACGAGGATTGGATCCAAGGTTCTGCATCATGGCCACTTCTGTACTCATGCGGTGAGTATGGTTTTTCAGAATCTCATGAAACCCTGCTTCATCATAAGTTCCATATTTCTTCTGATACGCCAGCCATGCGTCACCATCCTTGAAATGCAAAGCCCTGGACTCTTGGTGACGATTCGCCATCTTGGAGCGACCACCTACAGGCGATGCCCCTGCTTTGGCCTGTTTATTCAGTATCAGTAAGTCTTTGTTAGCGCCGTTGGTTGAGATGGTTTTATAAATCTCCTCAAGCATGGATTTAAGCTCCAGCTCATCCATCAACTCACCAGTCTCTTTGACATACTGATTACGATCTACTCCAGCCAATGCATCGTTCACCCATTCTGATTGATCTGTTAGGGCTACTTTCTTCTGATCATGTGATGTCATAAAGCCAAAGTTATCGAGCTTCTTAATATTCCCACCAGCCCGGTTGAAGGCTAAACGCATTTCCTCCAGGGCTGCACTTACTTCCTTGGCCATCGCCGTAATTTCTGGATTATCAGATTTGCCACCAAACATGACCCGGATAATGTCGTCAGTCATTGCCTTGTTCACTGACATACCAAAGCGCTCTTGTGTCTTGGTAAACACATCGGCAACCAATGACATCCAGCGGCTATGCAATGCTTGAGATTGTTTCTCTATAGACTGGATACCACTCTGATCCGAGAAGTATGCTATCTTCCGCATTAAAGCTTGGACCGGGTTTAATTTAGGATGGTTATAGATTTCGTTCTGTAGCTGAGCCTTGATGATGGCATCCCGGGCAATGTTCTGATTGTTCTTAGCGATCTGGACGGCGAGATCCGTAGCAGTTTTCTGCGCAATCGCTTCAGCACGTTCAGCAGGACTTTTAAACATCCAATCAGGATCTGTTCTGGCCAGAGTATTTTGTGCCCGGATATACAGTGATGAAATACGATTACTATCAGCTGCACTTAATTTTCTTTTACCTAATGCCTTTGCAACTTGTTCTCTACATTCAGCTCTCATGCTGCTTCACTCCCAAATCTTAATGCGCAGCTTGCCAATGCTTTCACTGCCTGAATTTCATCTTTTGCGATTTCTTCTTGCTCTTTGACATAGTCCAATAGATCTCGGGATGACATCGTCACAATTTCCTCATCCCCGTTTTCATCCAGACGCGTAAAGGTCACTTCCATATCGGGATCTGCTTCCAGAATTGAAACTGCTTCCCTGCCGTCTGCCGTGTCAGTGAATGCACCGTATTCCCCTTTACTAGACTTGGTTAAGTCCGGTGCACCATCAACCTTAGATTTACCTGGCTTCCAAAACTCCCGTTCCAATGCCTGAGTAGCTTTATGCTGTACCGCAGTTAATTCAGGACTATCGGCTTTACCATTAGCAGGATGGGCAAATAGGTCATTTCCATTACGTGTAGCCTTTACCGGGCTAATGGTGCCATCTTGATTAACTTGGCGCTGGAATGTCGTATTAGAAGTACTATTGTGTAGCTCTTGAATAACTCCCCCATCATCCATTGACCGCTCTCGTTTAAGGTAGTTTTGCGATCTGGTTGGAGTCCAATTATCTACCCCTGCGATAATTGAGTTTTGCTGAATATTTGAATCTGATGTTCTGGTATTGATATCTAAAGTGTTCGATTCTGGACCTGGAAGAATAACGCGTTGTTGTTCTGGCTCAAGCTGGTAAAGATCAGAGTCCAATGTATCCAAATTACGGTTAGCGCTATTACCGGGACCAGATAAATCGACTTGAGGTTCAACATACGGCGTTCGGTAAGCACCACCTTCAGAATACTGATAATGCGCCGTAGCCTTGAGGTATTCCAGATCCTCCTTGGTCAATGGAGAAGATAGGGCTTCAAACTCTTCCTGGAGTGACTTCACACTATGCTCATCTGCACTGAGTACAAAAGGCATTGCTTCAATTTCAGCATCAGATTGGGACTTGTAAGCAGGTGGCGCAGTTATATCAGACTCAAACTGTGGGAACTCTGATTCGCTCCCTCGGACTTCAGTAGATCTTACTGAAGCATCTGGACTAACATCACTATAAAGACTTGCGATTTCGTTCCAGCGCTTTTCGTATTTGGCCTTTACTTGTCCTACGGTCATACCATTGAATTGATGACTTGAAGTGATACCTTCTGCAATCTGTCTTGCAGTCTTTTTCTGATTGCCTTTACTCCAGCGTGTGGCCACATCAACAAAAAGCTCATTATCCTTAGCCCTTAAAAATGCTGGTCCACCACCCTCACCAAAGAAATGCAGGTAGTAAAGCTCTAGGCCATTCGGATCTCGATTAAAGTGAGTACGAAAAACCTTGGAGTTATGTTCGTAGTAGTTCAGGCCCGCTTTAATTTGATCATTGCCATCAAACTTGTTCTTACCTCCCATACGAGCAAAGGTGCTATCCAAAGTCTGGAATAAGCCGGTAGCGGAAGATAGTAACTTACCGTTTCTGTCCTTTGGCTGGATTGAAGTGCTGAAGGTGCCACCAGTTTCCAAATGGGAAATGATTAAGGCATCCACTGGATTGATACCCCGTTTAGAGGCTTCCTGGACAATCGTTTTTGTCCACGGTTTTTTATCAAATACAGGGTTAGTCAAGACATCGGCTATTACTGGCGCTTTATGTTCATCCGTATTGATAGTGCCGGGTCTCACGATAGCTTTAGGTGTACCAGTCACCGGTGCTTTTAAGCTGACCAGCTCATCATTCAGTGCACTCTCCATTGCACTATCCAATGCATCAAAGTGTGAATTGGCCTCTTTTGCATTAGTTGGGCTAAATGGATTCGTACCCTCTGCATGCTCGATGTTGGCCTGAATATGAGCCGCATCATTCATAGTATCTACATTACTATGGTCTTTAATCTGCTCTGGTCGTAAACGCCCTTTGTTCGCCCACAAGTTGAGTAATAAGGCCATCCCGCCGTTTGCTGCTAATGTGGATGGACTTAAAGCATTTTCCTTTAATGCCTCACCGTATTGAGCGACCTTTTTATTTTCATTGGTTTTAAGAAACGAACCTTCTAAATAATCACCAGCGACCCCTGCCCCAGTAGCCAGCGCAGTAGTGGCCACAGCATCAGCGACCACTGATTTAGCAACGCCGTGGGTAGGAATCGCAAAACTTGCTGCATCTGCAAGCCCTTTAATGGCGCCACCAGTGCGAGCAGTTTTTACATCTGCTCCTTTATTCAATAAATCTGATTTCTCTGCTTCAAAGGTCTGGTATCCAAATAGCCCAGAATTTAATGCTAAACCGGGTACACCGCCTGTACCTAATGTTGTGACGGCGTTCCAACCAATACGAGTGAAGTCTTTAGTCAGGCCATAGGTAAACTCACCTACTCCCCCTAAGTCATCAGGTTTAAAGATCTCAAGGTTTTGCGCTCTTAGTGCTGCTGCTTTCTTATCACCACGTATCAAGGCATCTGGTGCAGTAGCTGCCTCAACAGTACCCATGGCAACACCAGAAACAATACCTAAAGCTCCATCACTAAATCCACCACGCTCACTCTTAGGTTTGAAGCGAGGATCATCCTGATTTAACGTTAATTCGTCATCTGCTAAAAAATCCATATCTACCTCATCGAACCGTAAAAGCTAAACGTTTTTGTCTTTTTTTGTCAGTGGCATCCATGATGTATTTGGTGCCATTCTTGAAGTAATAGACGTATGGATTCTTAGGGTCTTGCTCCAAAGGCAGATCCAAAAAGAAGTCTTTGTCAGATCCACCATAGTTACGGGCATTACGAGAGTTAAAGCTCTCCAGCTGCTCACGGAAAGATTTTTCGCCTACAGTATGAGGTCGCAACACTACCGATTTACTTCCGAAGAATCCCCCTGAAGTGAACTTGCCCCCTGTGACATTCTTAGCTGCTTTATTAAAAAGCTCTTCATCAATGGTCTTGTTTAGAATATTTCCCTTTGAATCGGTGACCTTTTCGGATTTCTGAACCAAATAAGCATAGTTGGCTTTTATTGAATCCAGATAGATTTGAAAGTCTGGTTTACCTGGTGAGGTAATACCGGCTAAATACGCTTCTGTATGCTTTGTTAAGCCACTTTCATCGACCTTGACCAACCCCTTTTCAATCAGATCCTGCCCAGTAACGATCTGGCCAGCGATATCTTGCAGACCTCTGTTATTGAGTGAAGCAGATAAACGATATGCACCACTATCACCAGCAATTCCATTAATCATGTCTCTGGATGCATTGGCATTGCCTGCGCTGGATTTATAAAGACTGGTAAGCAAACTTAATTTGTCACCTGGTTTGGCTTTTTCCCAGAACTGCTTTAATTCAGATTGTTGCTGTGTCGAGAATGGATTTAAGGATCCTACCGTGCCATTCAATACGTTATTTGCGTGAATAGATTTAATATTCTTAGACAAAGCTGCAATGGCTTCAGGGTTACCACTTAAAATTGCATTGGTAGGTACTACCGTTAGATCCTGACCTGTCTTAATCGAGTAGGCCAAAGTGGAGTTATTTTTCTCATAATTGAGCATGTTCTCATGAGTCTTCGACAGAAGATTCAATTTCCAACTGACATCTTTTGGATTGTCCTGCGCCGTATTTTGAGCTTCTACCCGTCTCTTGCTCAGATAGGCTTCACGTTCATCTGGCCCTAATCTCATGAACTGCTGGACTTCAACCAAAGCTCCACTGTATTGGACAAACTCAGACTCTTTTTCCGTACCCTTAACACGTGCCAAACGAGATTTGATGACGTCTTCACTAGGGATTAAGCCTGTTTCGATGTCTGCTTTCATCTCATTAACAGCATCTTTGGCATCATCATCCAACTGTTTTTGCTGCAATGCAGCCGCACGGTTATTCTGGTCAATCTGGGTTAATGTTCGACTACTCCAGTAAACAGCCTGTTCTTGAGTTAAATTAGGATGTTTTGCAATAACAGCTTCAGGAGTTGAGAGTTCAGTCAGCTTTTCATTGTCAGACTTATTCGCCTGGTAGAAAGTCGTTACATCATTGCTGGCACGGTTATTTTTGTATTCATTAAAAGTGTCCTGAACATGAGCCAACGGTAAACCTTTGGACTGTGCATACAAAGACAATCCATTCCACACCTCTTTTTCAGAAGCATTAGGATTTTTAAGATAGTTTTCTCGCATGCCTTTGAGCTGGACAATTGCCTGTTGTTGTTCTGATTTTTGTGCAATAGGCAGATACTTCGATGCACTCTGATAAGAATGCTGTTCAAAGTAATTATTAAAGTTTTGCTCAAACTGCTTAGGCACCACATTTTTATACTGCGTCTTGATTGACTCAAGGCTTTCCTGTCTTTGCTTTACGGCATTATCGTAGGTTAATTCCCCACTCTGCATTTTTAGCAGTAAATCATTATCTACAACGCTAATATCAGCACCAATCTTGGATGACTGTAATGCAAAATCAGCTTTTTCTGTTTTATCCTGTTCTTCTCTAAGTTTTTCACTGCGAGCCTCTAGTGCCCCTCCAATAGAACGACCAATTTCAGCTAAGCCCGTATTTGGTGTAAAAGTCTGCATTTGGGCTTGAGCATCAACACGCCCTTTAGATACTGGAATACGCATTATTTACTTTTCAGCCTGTTTTATTCAATAAGGCTAATTTAAAGAATAAGGAAATTCAAAAAAATGAGTAAATTAAAGCTTATCTTTTTAATTTCTCTTTAAAGATTTTTGGATACTCATTTTTTCTAAGTTAACTATTACTAAACTTAACTTAGCTTTTATTACTTCAAGTTCTTGATCAAAGTAGTACTTGTTAAGTAACCGCTTATATTTATTTTCTGGGTTCAAGTAGTGCGCCGTAATGATAAAGACATTTGGTGTTGTATTAATTAAGCTAACTGATTTTTTCATGCCTGCATAATGAATACTATTGGGTTTAACCAACCCTAATAATATATAAATTAATTCATCTAAGTTTTTTGCTATCAACTTTAGCTTATCAACGAGACAGTGATCAAAAAGCTGATTAGAATCATGATAGTAAATATCAGTTTGAAACTGATTTATACCTTGTATAACAAGACTACATAACTCTTGCGCTCGCTCAATGTCTAAACCTGTAATTGGTTCACGTAATTTAAATTTAGAAGTCATCTCTTATTCTCAATTAAAGCGAACAATACGTGGAATTTGATCATCAGACTTATTGGTCATAGTCTTCCATAAATCAATAAATAAGTCCCCGTGAACATACTCTGGTATTGAACCAGTTGCCCATGCTGTAACAGTACTACCGCCTTGTATATCAAGTACGAATGCAATCTTTTCCCCCGTCAAGTAATGTTCCTCTTTGAGCTCATTCAACATTGAAATATAGTTCGGGGCTGAATATTTTCTAACCTTTTTATTAATAAACAAATTTTCTGGGACAGAAAAACAATAAAGTTCATTAAACATAAAATTTCATCTTATGGTGCTGAATCCATTAAGAGTTAAAATATGCTATAAAAAAATGGGTATATTTCAACAAAACGCGCGCGCGCGCGAGGGAGACCGTAAAACACTATATTTTTAGTCTTTTACTCCACCACATAAAATTGCGTTGAAACAGTCGTCTTATTCTGGATCACTACCGCGAACATAATCTAATTAAATAGTGCTAAAGATAGACACTCATATAACGCTCTAATTTGCCCTACAAGCTCACAAAAATTATTGATGTACCCATTATCATTTTTTAATTTAAATCATTTACAGCTCAAGCCAGTGCAAAATTGATGCATATATCAAGTTGCTTTTGAAGTTTATTTTTTGAATATGGAAGAAGATTTGACCTTGAATTAAGACGGTGCTCTCTTAAAAGAGAGATGATTGATTCAATGGTAGATTCATTGATAGGTTCTGCATCCCAAAAACGGGTACATTCAAAATCCCAAAAACGGGATCGTTCAAAACCCCAATATTGGGAATATTACCGTTTTCGGAATGATACCAATATTGGGTAGATTAAATAGCTGATATAAAACCTAGTCACACACGGATAATTTTTCTTTATGAGCACACCCTTCTGACTTGTATTTAATATGATCAGCCAATAATCTGGATCTTTATATTTTCGAACTAGATTACAATGTCAATTCAATCCATATCCTCAACTATTTCAAGGCTTAATAAAGAGCTATCCGATATAACTCATAGGATGAGTTTAGAGCAGACAAAAGCAAGTAGTGTCACAGCTAAGATTATTCAACTTCAAACGTCTATTACAAAGACCACTACAGCTAGCACACTAAAAACTAAGCTTTCTGAAATCAGCAGAAAAGAACAGGAAAATGCACAGATCCAGAAAAAACTTTCAGATCTGCAAAAAAAGAAAACTGATATCCAAAACAAGTTATTAAAAGAAAACCAGAACTTGGCTAAAGCTGAAGCATTAGAACGCAAAAAATTAGATGCTCTAGCCAAGAAGCAACAAAAAGAAGAGATCGAACATCAAAAAAAACTGAAACGTGAAATTGAAAGTATCAAAGCATCCACCCAGCATATCACTGGTGCCACGGCGTCCCCTTATCTCGATGTCACACCTGAACCTGAATATGATTTATTCATCTCCCATGCTTCAGAAGATAAAGATGACTTTGTGCGCCCTCTAGCCGAGACATTACAAGGGCTAGGTTTAAAGGTTTGGTATGATGAATTTTCTATGAGAGTTGGAGATAGTCTGCGTCGGAAAATTGATAGTGGTCTAAGGAATTCACGATATGGAACTGTAGTTCTGTCAGCAGATTTCATAAAGAAAGAATGGACCAACTATGAATTAGATGCATTAGTGGCCAGAGAAATGAACGGTCATAAGATGATATTGCCAATTTGGCATAAGATCACCAAAACTGATGTGATGAACTATAGTCCAAATCTAGCGGATAAAATTGCATTGAATACTTCTTTTAGCACTATCGAAGAGATTGCTCATCAATTGGCTGATGTCGTATTAGATAAATAAAACTCCAATAGCTTGATTAGATCAGGATGCTATTCAAGCTATCTGTTCGCTTTCAACGATTGAAGCAGAAATTTAAGAAGCAATGAATGAGTGTGTCTTTTTATCCCGTCTCAAATGTTGGTCTTTAGAATTCTGTCTATCCTGTTTATTCAAATAAATCTTATCTGCATTTCGACATACCAATTCAAACTCTTTCATATTCTGAGCCTTTTTAGCAGTAAACCGTACATAGTGAAGATTTTGAGGGAAATACATTTGATTTAGTTTCTTATGGTTTGGATCCCTACTATTTAATTTTGATCTAGTCTTGGCCTGTAACTTTCCAATTTGGTGTCGGGTACCATGAAAATTACCGTGTGCACTTAATCGATATGTAGCTTCTTTTAATCGATCTGCTTTACCAGTAGAGATTAAATCAATTTTCTTATTTAACTCCCTTTCAGCCGACTCCATAAAATCGTTTGATAGATACCAGGTGAAACGAATTTTCTTCTGAGAATAACGCTGGAAAAACTCCAAGTGCTTTTTACGAACTCTACGTAACACCCGAGTCAGCTCTTTTAATCGATCGTTATAACTGGCATTAGCATCAAACTTAATCCCAAATTGATTTAATAAAAAATGACTTACAGAGGTTTGATTCCAGCGAGTATTTTTATTTTCAAGAAAGGCAAAGCCAAAATTTTTATTAATACTTGCAAGACGTTTTAATTCAAAATTATCGAACGGTTTAAATATCCGGTAAGTTGAATTCTTATTACTATCAATTGTCTTTGTTCGAATTGTCTTAGTATTAAATATCACTCCAAATTGTTCCGGGTGATAATAAGTCTTAGCAAATTGAGGTTTAAGTTCACTGAACTCTATGTACTGTCCAAGTACATAATCCCCATAGCGTAGCAGCTTCTCTTTTTTGACAGTCAAAATACTGTTGAGCTTTTGCTTTTGCACCATGCTGGAATTCTTAGCGAGTATTTCTTTTAGCGTCAGCTTACTTCTTCGTGCCTCCCTGTAGCCTGTGGTAAACAACCAGAATTGGAATACATCATTCTTGGCCGGGTCATAATTGATAACCAAACTCCAGACTGGTTCCCCATAGTCTGATTTTCGCTTGCGTAAAGATTCATCCAGATTGAGACCATACTCCAGAATCAACTTTGGAATGACGGTATGAAACTTTGAAAAGCTCACAGAATCAGAGAACCAAAACTTTGCACTGCCGTTAGAAATGCACTGCATGAGGCTTAAAAGGCAGTCTGTTTTCGTTGTAGTGTAGTAGATCATTATTCATTCAAAAGTGTCTTTTTATGCGGAAAGCATAAAAGTTTATCTTTGATTCAAAAAGCATAAAAAACGCCATATTCATGAAGTAGGCTTTTTTTTAAGCACTGATGGTCTTTCTATAAATAAGAGTTCCTGTTTAAAGATATTTTGTTCAGATATACGCTTAAGAGCACATCTCTTAACTACACAAAAAGTGCAGTTCATTCAGATCCAGTCTAAAGCCTGGTTAATTGCTCTCGAGGTTTCAAGTGTGTTAATTGAGTTTAAAAGAAAGCCCTCTAAGTTAAGAATTAACTACAGGCTTTTGATCTTATTTTTTATTTTTATGTAGAGTTGCCAATGATAATTAATACTTGTAGCAGTTGGACCCACGCCTTTATTCTGTCTAATCAGGAGATTATTTAAAGGATAGTCTTGACGATCACAAACTATTACTTCGCTATATTCACCTAAAACAGAGTTAAATTGATCTGCAGTTAAATCAATACAAGTGTCGTTCAGTATTGTCCAAGCATGTGAGCGTTCATCTTCAAAGTATCCTGTCCAGTATTCCAGATTAAGACTATATTCTTGTTGCATATAAATAATAAAAAGGTCGGAAATATCCCCGCAAGCACCTGTGGGAAAATTTTTAAGACCATAAAAATTAGCTAGCTCCCCATCAGCCTTTAAGGAGTTCAGTGCACTCCTGAAATTCAGAGCGATATCTTTTATTTCCACAAATATATAATTTCCAAATTTAATTTATATTGATGCATAGCCTACCCAGCTTCTTCATAAAAATACTTTCTTTCTGGATCGTGTGCACTATAAAAATTAGATTTAGGTTTTTATTTAATTAATTGAACTACCCTACAGAGTGGTTTTTTATTGGTTGAAAAATATCTAATATCAGCTATAACTTAGATCGACCTATCTAACAAAAATAGAGCCACAATGAAAAAATTTATAATACTGGCGTTAATCGCCTCTTTTGCCACAACTGTATATTCTCACGGTGGGCGCACTGATAAAAATGGTTGTCATAATGAGACCAGCACAGGGACCAGACACTGTCACTAGGGGAAAAATATGGGCTTTAATTTTCGTAAGAGCTTTAAGATCGCTCCTGGTGTCCGCCTTAATGTTAGCAAAAAGGGAATTAGCAGCGTTTCTCTTGGAGGAAAAGGTGGGCGGGTAAGCGTTGGCAAGAAGGGCGTACGCTCTACAATAAGTGCACCAGGTACAGGTCTTTCATACACCTCTCATCAACCATTTAAGCAAACTAGAACTAACAATTCTATTCAAGAGCAGCCAAACACTTTATTTAGTGAAGTTCCTCCAGCTTTACCAACTTATAGACAAGATAGAAATGTTTCCCTCATTCTAGGTATTGGAATATTTTTTATGCCTTATATATTCGCTTGGTTTACTTTAAGAGAGGGATACTCATCACTAGCCAGATTTTCTAGCTTTGGATGGATGATACTTATAATCTTACTGGTGAGATAAATTATTAAGTAACGCCGTTTTAATCATACGGCGTATAATCAAAGGCTATCCTCACCTAATCTATTAGATACAAGAACAACTCTTATACTTTTTTTAGCTAAAAATTTAAATCTATATTCAAAAATTACACTTATTGAGATTTAAGGAATCAAATTCACGATACGTGATCTGATATTTTTCCTTTTTTCACTTGTCGGTATATTTGTCGGTATATTTAAACTTATTACTTTTTATATTAATAACATTCAATAACTTAAATAATATTTACGACTTCCTCTCTCACCGCCAGAATTCAAATTTAAAGAAGCTTAAACCTAATGGGTTTAGGCTTTTTTATTGGCTCAAACATTAGAAATAGCCAAAAAAATATTGATAATTTTACATCCATCACAACATCTAAATTTTATTAAGCATTTAAATTCAATGCAGAATCTTATTTCTTTAGCTAAAAAAAGCCTGCTCGAGCATAGCAACTTAAACCTGCCTTTTGCGGTCTATTCAGCGTACCAAGAGCAAAAAATCACAAACGTTCCGATTTCTAAACCCTTACTGATTATTGTGTTAAGTGGTTACAAAGAACTTGGAAAAACTGAAAATATTAAGTGTGATGCCGGCTCTTTTATTTTTTTAGCCAACAGCTCCAGCATTGATATGCGTAATATTCCTGATCAGGAAGAATATTTCGCCCTTCTTATCGAGTTTGATTTTGAAGATTTTAATGACTTGTCTCAAAACGCGGGTACTTCTCAAAACTATGTTCAAGGCCAACTTAATTCTCTTTTAGAAAGTGCCCTGCATCAGTTTATAGACTTCTCTTTAGTTGCTCCTCCTTCTGCGTTTAAGTTTAGAAAAAGGGAGCTTTTAGAGCTTATTTATTATTCGGGCTATACCAACATTGCTAAACTCAACATGAATACAAGCTTGAGTGAAAAAGTTCAGGCCTTTATTTCTGATCATTTGTCTACAGAACTCACCGCTGAATTTATCGCGGCTCAACTTTTTATGAGTTCATCGACGCTACGAAGAAAACTTAAAAGTGAAGGAAACAGCATTCAGGGCATTCGTAATAGAGTAAGACTGGGACACGGATTACATTTACTTCAAACCACCAATAGCAGCATTGGGAATATTGCTTTTGAATGTGGCTATCAATCTCAATCTCGATTTACTGAAAAGTTTAAAAATTTATTTGGTATTACTCCACGCGAGCTACGCAAAACTAGAATGCTTACTTAGGGCGAATTTATGGCAAATCTGCGTATAAAAAATTTTTAGAAGAAAACTTAAGATCTTTTACACATTTAAAAAAGGTTTTAAGAAAGCAAATGAAAAAAGTAGCAGTCATTTTATCGGGTTGTGGTTATTTAGATGGTTCTGAAATTAGAGAGTCTGTTTTAACCCTACTAGCTTTAGATACAGTACATATTGAATATCAAATTTTTGCACCTGATGAACCTTTGTTTCATGTCATCGACCATGTGAGTGGCGAAATAAACATGACTGAGCGAAGAAATATTTTACAAGAAGCAGCAAGAATTGCCCGTGGTGAAATTTCACTACTGCATAAGCTGGATGCAAATGAATTTGATGGTCTTATTTTGCCAGGTGGTTTTGGTGTCGCAAAAAATTTATCAACGTTTGCCTTTAAAGGCGCAGAGGCACGAGTACATGGTACAGTGGCTTCAATTTTAAAAGCGTTTCATCAGAGCAAGAAACCGATTGGAGCAATCTGTATTTCGCCTGCAATCTTGGCGCTTACGTTTGGCGACTTACACCCAACTATTACGTTAGGGTCTGACCTTAACATTGCTAAGGAAATTGAAAAAACGGGTTCAATTCACCATGTCTGTCAAACTAAAGAATGCATCGTAGATAAAGAAAACTTATTTGCTACTACCCCTGCTTATATGGATGATCAAGCTCATTTAAATGATATCTATGCAGGTATTACAAGCTTGGTTGATGCCATGACAGCTTTAGCAAATTAAAGTGCTTGATGAGGGATAGAGATTGCTATCCCTTTATTTAATTGCTTTCTTTGTATAAATCTAATCAACGATAAGTAACTTCGCACCATTCAGGCTAAAAGACTGATGGGGCTCGGAGTTATCGCCTACTTGATAACTCATACCTGAAGTTAAAGTAAATGTTCGACCGTCTTTCAATCTACTTTCTAGCTCGCCTTCTAGGCAAAATAATATATGTCCTTTTTCACACCAATGATCAGCCAAGTAGTTTGCTGAGTATTCCACAAGCCTTATTCTAATTTTATTTGTTTCTTCACCAAAAAATTGAGTTTTCCAATAAGCTTTTCCAGTTTCACCACTATATTCAGTGACTTCAATTTCTTCCCAGTTTGTAATTTGAAATGGAAAAGGCGCGATATTCATAATTTTTCCAAAGACATATTATTGTATTTTCAACTTATAGACAAAATTGTTTTTTGCAAACTGTTTATTAATAAATCATATAGATACCAGCAGGCCCAAACCTCACATTCAGGCCTCCTCTTAAAACTTACTCAGACAACGCTAATAACTTCTGAACATACTGTACCGCATTATCCGCTATGTCTTGGTGTGTCGGAATATCGTCATCTTCTGATGGGTTTGTGTCTATACCATAAAATGCATGAAGTGGTTGATAATCCGCGCCAACATATAAAGCCGTTAGCTTAAATGGAGTAAAAATCTGCTCTAAAGAAAGCTTGTATTCACCATACTCTGAATAAACTTTTTCTTTTACACCAGCAGACACAGCCAACATAAATTTCTTATTTTTAAGCTTGTCACCTGTTGAACCATACGCCCAACCATAGGTCACAACTTCATCAAGCCATTGTTTCAAAAGCGGTGGACAGTTAAACCAATACACTGGAAATTGAAATACTAAATTTTCGTGTTCTTCTACCAATGCTTGCTCTTTGGCAACATCAATCACCCCGTCTGGGTAGGCCTGATAAATTTGGTGAACCGTAAATTGGTCTGGGTGTTTTTCTATTTCCTCTACCCATCTTTTATTTACAACAGACTGGTCTATGTGAGGGTGAGTAACAATGACTAATGTCTTTTTCATTATGAAAACACTCTTATCGGAAAGTAGATAAATCGATTATAGAAGTGTGCTTTCCTAAATATAAGTACGGTAATTTGTGTTATATACTATCCTAAAAGATAGTGTAGGTTTAAAAAATGACTGAATGCGTTCCATCATATACGCCGTTAGAAGAGACAGGTTTTGGGTACACCCTTTCTTTAATTAATGGCAAATATAAAATGATTATTATGTATTGGCTGTATGAAAAAAATGTCATGCGTTTTAATGAGATGCAACGCTGCATTGGTAATATTTCGTTTAGAACACTCAGCAATACACTTAAAGAATTGGAAAGAGATGGACTGATTACCCGCAAGGAATATCCTCAAATTCCGCCTAAAGTTGAGTACCGTCTTTCAGAAAGAGGACAGTCTTTAATTCCTTTGTTAGATATGATGTGCCAATGGGGCGAGCGGAATATGAATTCTTAGTTTTATAGAGTTGAAGTGATACTAAATATGAGAAATGAATTAAGAGAAATTTTTATTAAGGGATGCGACGATAAAATTGAAAAGAAGGGACATAATGTCGGTCTGTCTTTTTATGCTTTTTTTAAAAATAAAAATGACAACCCTGAGCTACTGATGGAAGCAGCGCATTGGTGGATTATGGAGCATAAGTTAGATCACTTCGAGAAAGCTGTGAAAATTAAGAAGCTGGTTTTGAGTGAGCAATGAAAGTTAACGTGAAAGACTATCAAAACGAGGATAGTCTTTAATTCTTATACTAGAGATAAAATTATACATTAAAGGAGAATGTAATTAGAAAATGATAAAGAATTAATCTGACCACTTAAATCAATAATTTTAATTCCCAATTAAAAATTTTTGTTAAAATTATAGTTAATATTTATAATTTTTCTAGGCAATATTTATGCTATTTATAAGTTCTAATGCTTGGCACACAAATGAAAATTTAAGTTTATTATTATTTCTGGGTCAAAAATTTGATGAATTATTTTTTGACTATACTTTAGACTCTTACAAACCTCCTGCTTTAAATCCATCATTTATTTGTAGAGAAGCTTTGTCCCTAATTAATGATATAGAAAATGAAGTTATAGATAGAAATAATTTAACTTTTGTGTTGGAAGAATTAGATTTCTCTTTAAGAAATGATATTATTGTAAAAAATCTATTAACTTCTGAAATTGAAAAATTTGTTTTAAAAGGCGAAAATGTTCGGTTAAGTGATTTAAAGTTAAGACTAGAAGTTCTAGAAAAAGTCTTAAATCCATTGAATTATTTTACTTTATGCTGCGAGCTTTTATTAAATGAAATTTCTGATAATAAGGGTTCAAAAAAGACAATTAATCAACTAGCTACTTTACTAGCATCTTTATTAATTAATATGGGGATTTCTAAACAACATATTTATGAAAAAACAAAGGAATTCTTTTTTAGTGAAAGAGAAATTAAAGATGTTGAAGAAGTTCAAGATTTTTTTCAGTTAATTTCCCCAACCCATCACCATTTTGAAATTTTTTTCCTCGTTTCAAAAGATATATTAACTATAAAGAATTCTGTAAATCAATTTGATATTGAAATTATAGATGATCTACCACATAAGTTTTCTCAATTAGCAGCATCAAAAAAATTAAATAAGAGAAAATCTGAAGTGTGGGTGAGAATTGATGACATAGAAACTTTTGACCGACATTCAGCTAGACGTTTAGCTGAGAATACTTTAGAGATTATGAGTGATTTATTCTCACTTTATTCACATAAGAAAAAAATTATATGGCGATCTAATGCAATAATAACACAATGTTGTGAGAATATTGATAAAGTTATTAGTAAAGCAAAAAGTCCTATGGATAAGTGCATTGATGTAAGACCTCATACTGCTTCAAAAAAATTAAACTATTTTTTAGAAAATATTTCTTTGAAGAAAGATTCATTCAAGAAACTTAATCGAGTAATAGACTTACATTCAACCGCATTAGCTAGTGATTTAGCTGAAAATCAATTAATTAATATTTGGATAGCAATAGAAACTATTGTTCCCTCAAGTATCAATGGAGGTGGAAAGGTTAAAAAAATATGTAATGCCCTAGAACCAATCCTACTAAAAGAATATATAAATCGCTTATTACAGAATTTAATTAGAGATCTTTTGAAATGGGGTAGAAGCAATTTAACTGATATTTTAAAAGAAATTGACAATTACAAAGATAAAAAAATAAATCAGTTAGTACTTGAGCTCATAGCTTTAGATAAATATAAACCTTTAAGAAATACTTTATATCAAAATTTAGGTAACTTCCACCTACTTAGATATAGATGTTTTGAATTATCAGAAATTTTTAAAAATCCCAAAAATGTCTTAGCAAAGATATCATTGCATGAAAAAAAGGTAAGTTGGCAATTACGTCGAATTTATCGAACCAGAAATCTTATAGTTCATAGTGGTCGCTCTTTACCTTATATTGATACTTTAATCGAAAATTCACATGATTATTTAGATCAAACGATTAATGCCGTTGTAAAATATTCAGGTGGATACTTGAATGCCGATACTTTAGAACAAGTTTTTGAAATGGCAAAATTAGATTACGAATCCTTTAGTAAGGAATTAAAATTAATTTCATCTTTTGATGAAAATAATATACTCATGCTTTTAAACTAACTAATATTTAAGTTTTAAAAAGGCCTAAATCTAGGCCTTCCTCTCATCAAACCCGCCTTAAAAAATACTCAAGCAATCTATCTCTGTCCTTTGCTTGATCTGAACCTAAAAGTCCAAAAATCGCGCCATCAATCATAAATACAAAAATATCAGACTCTTCATATGTGGCTCTTTTTTTAGATTCTCTCAACACCCAGAAAATTTCATTTTTAAGCCATCGCCTATATCTGAGTGCAGTCTGATAGGCGTTTGGATAAAGCTTTTTAATTTCAAAAATCGCTTTAAACAAAAGGTAATAGGCTCCTTTTAAGTCGGCATGTAAAAGGTAAATTTGCCTGAGTTGATGAACCAAATCTGGATATTGACGAGCTTCGCTTATCGCCCTCACTTTTTCTTTTAACTGCTCTTTTTGGACCAACAAACACATTTCAATCAGCCTTTCTTTGGAGTGAAAGTAGTTGTAAAAGGTGGCTTTAGTCATTTTGGCCTCACTAACAATTCGGTCCACCCCGACCTTGTTAAAGCCATGTTGTTTAAATAACTCTGCTGCTGTGTATAGCGCCCGCGTCGCTCGAAAGGAAGCTTCTAAATTTTTCATGTATACCGCTTAAAATAATTTCTTGTTGTAAATAAAAGAGATAGAAATGCCGTCACTCTTAAATTGAGTGCTAAAAACAGGCATGCAAAAGCCGCACAAAAATGGTGTGCTTGCCTATCTCGGATTTTATTGTTGCTATGATTTTTTAGTCGTAATGACCTATGGCTTAAAACCTAGAGTCGGTTAAACCGTTTTAAAGACCAGTTGGGTATCGAGTCAAAGATTTTGGCGAAGGTAGCCAATGAAAGAGATGAAATAGTACGCATGTGCGGACTCCTTGTGTGTAAAGGAGTTCTACCCAATCACTGTCAAATGATGGTGGCAGAACGAGAGAAGGTTGACAGACTGACACACAAGAATCAGCACGCACAAGGCGTCCCTCCCTCGCCCTACCGCTACGAAGGGGGACGAACGAGTTCGCCACCAAAAAGAGAACTTTTTGATGTCTTGTGTGTTATATCGATCTGTCAAAATCGACTGGCAATGTGGCCAGCAGGCAAAGGATAATCCGCGTGTTTTGGAGTGTCAATGTAAGGTTGAATAGAAATTGGTTAAATAATTATTGTTGTTTATTCAATTAGATATTTAAGCTAAACAGTCATTCAACTTAAATTTAACGATATCATGATAATAATAAAAATGTAGGATAGTGAATTATGATTGAATTCATCATTTGAATAGGTAATTAATAATGATAATAAAGGGACCTCCCACCAGTTCAGAAGAATACCAACTTATCTTTCAATGGCTTGATGAGCGGTTCCATTATTCTATTGGGGCAATAGCTTTTCTTAATCAAACACAAGCTACCAATACCGAGTGGCAACTCTTACGTTTGTATAATTCACAAAACGCCGAGCAACTTTTAGGAGTCGCGGTCATCGTTGCTGGGGGCACCTGCTTCTGGGTTCCATCAGAGGCATCGTCTGGTTCATTACTCTGTACATCAATTTTAGAGCTTCAACCGCGTCGGATCGTCACCACCGCGATCGGGCGAGACTTATTGCATGCCGAGATAAAACAAAAAGGACGTATTTTAAGAGAATATGATCAATGGATCATGGTTTGCTCACGCCAATTTTCTGAAGCTCAAGGGCGCTTGGCTGAACTTTCGGATATTGCCCGTCTTAATGAATATCAACATCTATACAATAAAGAGCGCTCAGTAAATGAAACACCTGACTGGGCATCTCTAATTCAACAACAAAAAATTATTGTGCTTGAAGCAAATCAACAAATCGTTTCGATAGTGCGTTTAGGCATAGAAACCGATCGACTCGTTTCTATTGGCGGCACATATACCTTCCCTGCTTATCGTCGAAAAGGTTTTGCCGAACGCGTCTTAAAATTTGCAGTTAATCAGATTGTTGCAACGGGACGGATTGCTCACTTAATTGTCGACGTTGATAACACCCCAGCGGTTACTCTTTATCGCCAAATGGGTTTTGAATGCATAGAGTCGTCTTACATTGCTTACCCAGAGCATTTATAAAAATTTATTCATTTTCAAACCGCTTAAATGAACAGATTGATCGCGCTATAAATAAAAGCTACAGTAAATAAAGTTTGAATTTTATAACTTTAAATAAATTAATAACGCATGCAGGCAAAGACATGGAAACCATACATGATTTTTATCGCCGCTTTTCTTTAACCAGAGATAGCGATTACTCGGTTCCATCAACTTCGTTTGGACATTTTAACGTGTTCCAACGCGATGCCTGCTCGTTTCTCACGCCTTATAGCCGCCGCGATTATTATAAAATTTCACTAGTTTTAGGCACAGGTGAACTTCACTACGCCAACCGCTGGATACGAGTCGACCGCCCTGCTTTACTATTTTCCAACCCAATGGTGCCCTATGCATGGGAAATTAATTCGCCCGAACAGGCAGGCTGGTTTTGTCTATTTACCGAAGAATTTGTAAACCAAGAATCGCGACAAAGCTTTTTAAAAGACTCACCGCTGTTTAAAGTCGACGGCGACCCGCTGTATTTTTTAAATGACCAACAAGTTGAAGAAATTTCATTTATTTTCAAAAAGATGATGAATGAAATAAATTCAGACTATATTCATAAATACAACGTTTTAAGAAACTATTTGCACCTGATTGTGCACGAAGCCATGAAAATGCAACCAACCCAACAGTTTGAAAAACATAGCAATGCTGCGGTTCGGATTTGCCATTTATTCTTTGAATTATTAGAACGCCAGTTCCCGATCGACTCGCCCCATTTTCAGCTGAAACTCAAAACTGCAAATGACTTTGCGTATGGCTTGTCGGTGCATGTGAACCATTTAAACCGAGCTGTAAAAGAAGCCACAGGTAAAACCACCTCTGAGCATATTAGCTCGCGCATTACGCAAGAAGCCAAAGCGCTATTACAACACACCAGTTGGAATATTTCTGAAATTGCCTATAGCTTAGGTTTTGAATATTCAGCGTATTTCACCAACTTCTTTAAGAAAAATACCGGTTTTTCGCCTAAAAAATTCCGCGAAGACTGTGTGGCCTAAAAACAGATTGTTTGAATTTTATAATTATTGGTTTGAATGTTATACGTCAGTTTGAGCCAAAGCATTTTATAGTTTTTCTACTCAAGTGATTTTGCAAAAAGAGTGTGAAAAATGAAATATAGAACTTTAGGACAAACAGGCGAAAAAGTATCAGCACTTGGTTTAGGTTGCATGGGAATGAGCTTTGCCTATGGTGCCTCAGACGACACACAAAGCATTGCCACTCTAGAAAAGGCATTAGACCTCGGCATTAACTTTTGGGACACCGCCGACATGTACGGCAACGGCGCAAACGAAGTTTTGCTCTCAAAAGTTTTAGAAAAACATCGCGACAAAGTGTTTTTGGCAACCAAATTTGGCTTTCGTTATAAAGAAGACAACCTTAATCCAAAAAACTCTTTAGAGTCTTATATCGACGGTTCTCCAGAGTGGATTAAAGTTGCGGTCGAAAACAGTTTAAGACGCTTAAATACAGACGTAATTGATTTGTATTATGCGCACCGCATTGACCCGAATGTTCCAGTTGAAGACACCATTGGCGCAATGGCCGACTTGGTCAAACAAGGTAAAGTTCGTTATTTAGGACTCAGTGAAGCGTCGGCTGAAACCATTCGTAAAGCACATGCGATTCACCCGATTGCAGCAGTTCAACATGAATACTCGCTACTCACCCGTGAGTTTGAGCAAACCCATTTGCAAACCATTCGTGAGTTAGGCATTAGCCTTGTACCTTATTCACCACTATCACGTGGTTTAATCACCAATACGCTTGATGTGGGCAACCTAGAAGAAAACGATTTCCGTCGCCAATTACCACGCTATCAAGGCGATAACTGGAAAAATAACCAAAGCTTAGCGCAAGCATTTAGTGAATTTGCTCAAAGCAAAAATGCGACAGCGGCTCAACTGGCTTTGGCTTGGATTTTGGCGCAAGGTGACGACATTATTCCAATTCCGGGTACGCGTAAAATTGAGCGACTTGTGGAAAATGCCGGTGCTGTAGACCTTCATTTAACAGCGGCAGACTTGGCAGAAATTGAAGCGATTATCGCGAGATATCCAAATATGGGCGCACGCTATAACGCTCAGCAACTAGCAGCGGTGAATCACTAAAATACAAGCTATAAAAAAAGTCCGACTCTGTGTCGGACTTTTTAATTTAATTTTTGCTATAACTGCCCTGCTGGCGTCCACCTTCCCAGATTGCATCTAAGGACTTGTCAGAAATCGTTAGGCTTTCAGGGAAAATGCTTAAATCCTTTTTAAATTTAGAGTCTGGTTTTAGACCAATACAGTCACCGTTTTTCCACCATGTACCTTCGGCATATTGGTCTAACGCACCTACAGCGAGCATCCATTGAAACTTACCATTTGGCTGAAGTAAAAGCTCCGAACCCACTTCCATCACACCATTTAAATAATAGTGCCCACTCCATACCTGATCGGCTTTTTGGAATTTCACTTCTTCGCATGTGCTAGTTGGCTCTGCATAAATGTGAGCAGAAAAAATAACCGTCGAAAGAAGTAGTAAAGGCGCAAATATATTTTTCATTATTTAGTTCCTATCGTTTTTATTTTCCAGACTCAACTTTTAAATAAGTTCCGTCTGCATATACGTTATGCCCAAAGCCACAGCCCGAGTTACCCCCGTTTTGTTTGGCTTGAATATAATTTCCTAATTTCGCGTTGCTTTTAAAGTCGAGTTGAATGCGACAGTCTTGATCTTTATAGACGATTTGCTTTTTATTGCTCGGCATTGTGGTCCCAAACTCACCCATGTTCGGGCCGTAAATTAAGCTTCTAAGACCCATATATAAACCAGCATAGCTGATTGCATATTGACCCTTCTCACGGCTTACCGTGATGTGATCCCATTCACCAAAACCTGAGTAGCGCACATATTCGCCTGATAAATCATTTGAAGCTTTAGGTGCAGGTAACTGTTTAAGATTAAACTGGCTCGATTTTGATTTTTCATCGAGCATAAACCATACTCTTGCCCAGAGTGGTTGACCCAATTTGGCATAGGCTAATCCCACATTATTGTTGGCAACTTCAATATCACGGTCAGTAAATTTAACTGTGGTTTCATCTTCATTGGCTTTACAAAATGCAGTCCAAGAGGCTTGATTCTGGAAATTTTCGAGCGCTTTTTTATATTGTTTTTGGTCGTAGAATTTCTTACCTAAACTCGCGTATTGCTTCACTTTATTACAGCTTTGTTGTAGCTCTTGTTCATAAGAAAACTCTGCATGCGTGACCGCCAAAGCTGAAAGTGTAAGAACCGCGCAGCCTGAAATAATTGATTTAATCATTTTTAAAATTCTTTAATAATTAACTAATTATATAATATGAGCTGGCACTATAAATCACAATTATTTGAAACAAAAGTCTATAGAATGCCTTTAGTCTTGAGTAAGAATTTATTAAATCAATTCAAAATAAATCATTGAAAATATTAAGCGTTAATTGGTTATTTTTGTTGAATATTCATCCAAAAAATATTGTAGACTGCATGCGTAAAACTTAGGAAGAATTATAAGAGTGAATAATCTAATTATTGGAAGCCTATTTGCGCTTTGTGCAGCCGCACTCAATGCCTCTATTGGTGTAATTAGTAAATTACTCATGCATAGTGGTTTAAACCCACAAGACATTGCCTTTTTAAAAACCATTATCGCCTTTTTCTTTTTAAGTGTGTTTTTATTTAAAGTGCCAGTCAGCCAAAAGCTTGCTTTTATTAGCAGCACGCCAAGTAAACTCAGCGTTTTTACTCAAATTGCCATCTGTGCTTTTTTAGGGATTTTCTCTTTATTCTTTTTCGAAACCATTGCCTACAACCACGGTGCTGCGGCCAATGTCGTGGTGGTACTCATGGCTTCGGCTGCCATCTCTGCCCTATTTTTTGGTCGATTCATATTAAAAGAAAGTATCTACATTCATTCGCTTATTGGAACATTATTAGCAGTTGCGGGGATTAGTATCATTTCGTGGAAAGGTGAAAATAGTTTATTAATGCTGATCAATGCTTCTATTGCCGGTACGGGTTATGGCCTATTTTCGGTTTTAGTGAAAAAGTTCAAATTAAACGGCGGACTATTTCTGACTAAATACTTACTGCTGTTTGGTAGCGTTTATCTTGCGGTTCCGTTTTTAATTAATTTTCACAGCATTAATTTTAATAGTGACATTGTTTTAGGTTTGATTGGTTTAGCTGTTCTGCCGACCATCCTCGGCTTTTTCTGTACCACTAAAGCATTGTCTTATATGAGTGCGGCCAAGGTACAGGTGACCGAGCTTTCTGAACCTATTTTCGCAGCGCTTATGGCTTGGGTTTTCATTCATGAGCAGCCGACTTTATCATTTTTATATGGCGCGATTTTTATTATTGCAGGCATCTTTTTAATGAACAGAACACCGAAATCAAACTAGCCGATTTCATCTATTTCGTTGGCGTGGTGACAAGCCACTTGCACCACACTGGCAAAGTTAATCGCCATTTGTGAAGGGGCATGTTTTTTATAGGCAAGCCCTAAACCCACCGTAGGAACAGGCGCTTTCAAAGAGCGATAAGCCACGCCTTGTATTTGCAATTGTTTGGTCGACTCTGGCACCAAAGACACACCTAAGTTTGCAGACACTAACGATAAAATCGACACAATTTGCGGGGCATTTTGTCCAATTTTCGGTTCAAAGCCACGCTCATGGCAGGCTTGTTTAATCGCATCAAAAAGCCCTGCACTAATGGAAGGTGGCGAGACAATAAAATCAAGCTCTCGCAGTGCCGTTAAATCAATTTCTGGTGATGCATCGTCGAGTTGAAAAGACTCTGAAGGTAAAGCCGCAATGAGTGGTTCTGCTAATAATTCTTGAAGAATGAGGCTGTCCGGCATATTACGTGGCGAACGAATAATCGCGACATCTAAACGGTCTTCAAGCAATAAATCGATGAGAAGTAAGGTGTTGGCTTCTTCAAGCTTTAAATTCACTTTCGGGTATTGCTGCTGGAAATAGCGAACACATTTAGGAATTAAAGGATTCAACATTGAAGTGCCTGTAAAGCCTAATCGCAATTGGCCCACTTCGCCATTTGCCACTTGTTTAACAAGGTTTGCTGCATCTTCTACACGCTGTTGTACAGGTTGTATCGCATTTAAAAAGGCAAGCCCCGCTTCGGTCAGCTCTACCCCATGAGGTGATCGAATAAATAAATCTGCACCTAGCTCTTCTTCTAAGTCTCGTATTTGCATGCTTAAAGGCGGCTGGCTCATATTTAAGCGTTGCGCAGCTTTGGTAAAGTTTTTTTCTTCTGCTACCGCTAAAAAGTAGCGTATATGTCTTATTTCCATCGCTATATACAAAACATATCATGACCCATTGTTAAATATATTAGAAAAATACCATTCAAATTGCTAATTTTAATTTATCGAATTTTCTCGATGCAGCACGCCTTCAAGCACTGCACTTTCTTTCTGTCATGGTCATGATATGAGTTCTTCATCTACACCCAGTACTTTAAGTACTGAGGCAACTACTGTTCTTTCCCGTGAGTGGATTCACAAAGGGACTAAAGCCTATAAACACGCAGGATTTGCTTTATTCCTCGTAGGTTTTGCCAGTTTCTCACTGATTTATTGTGTGCAGCCACTCCTGCCCGCGTTTAGCCAAAGCTTCCGGATTAGCCCTGCAAGTAGCTCTTTAGCACTGTCATTAACGACTGCCTTTTTAGCGATTTCGATTGTACTATCAAGCGCCTTTTCACAAGCCCTTGGCCGTCGTGGTGTAATTTTTACATCAATGCTGTGTTCAGCAATTCTTAATATTGTCTCAATGTTTACCCCTAACTGGCACAGCTTGCTTATAGCACGCGCTTTAGAAGGTCTACTGCTCGGTGGTGTTCCCGCAGTGACAATGGCTTGGATTGCAGAAGAAATTGCACCTGAGCACCTAGGTAAAACTATGGGTTTATATATTGCAGGTACGGCTTTTGGTGGCATGATGGGCCGTGTCGGCATGGGTATTTTGGTTGAATATTTTTCTTGGCGCACCGCCTTAGGTTTACTTGGGGCAATCTGTTTTATTTGCTCGATTGCCTTTTTAAAGCTACTTCCTGCTTCGCGTAATTTTGTGCAGAAAAAAGGGCTAAATTTAGATTTTCACATGCAAATGTGGCGTACCCATTTAACCAATACAAAACTATTACGTCTGTTTGCCATTGGGTTCTTGCTCACCAGTGTGTTTGTGACCCTGTTTAACTATGCCACTTTCCGTTTAAGTGGAGCGCCTTATTCACTCAGTCAGACACAAATTAGCCTTATTTTCTTGTCGTATAGCTTTGGCATGGTGTCTTCATCGTTGGCAGGAACGCTAGCCGAGCGTTTCGGTAAAAAAACCATGATGATGAGTGGCTTTGCGCTCATGATTGTGGGTAGCCTCATGACTCTACTCAGCTCTCTTTTCGGCATTATTATTGGTATTGCATTTATTACCACGGGTTTCTTTATTACCCACTCGCTTACGAGTAGTTCTGTAGGTGCTGAAAGTAAACAAGCTAAAGCTCATGCGAGCTCGCTCTACTTACTTTTTTACTATATGGGTTCAAGTATTGTCGGCTCGGCGGGCGGTTGGTTTTGGCTACACGGCGGATGGAATGCGATTGTAGTTTTAACCGTCGTACTTTCATTGTTTGGAATATTTTTAGTAATTTATACAAAACACGCGAAAGCGCATTAATGTGTTGAAACCCTAACTTTTTCAGGCTAAACCCAATAAGAATTTAAAAATGATATGAAAAAATTTAAATGCTCATTTTTTGGCTTGTAATTTTTTTAAGAAACTGTAAAATTCTCACCACATCGCCGGCATAGCTCAGTTGGTAGAGCAACTGACTTGTAATCAGTAGGTCCACAGTTCGAATCCGTGTGCCGGCACCATCATTAAACCTCATGAATATTTGATTTATGGGGTTTTTTGTTGTCTGTGGTTTTAGGCATAGTATATTCATACTGTTTTGAATAAAGGTATTTACCTAAAATTTTATTATAAACTCGAGCTTCAAAAATTTTTTTCTAAAACCAATTTATTCTTTTAATAGAAAAATATGCGTTCTTAATTTATTAAAAAATATAATTTTAAAACAAGAAATATGAAAAAGATAAGATTATAATGCGCCACCAAATAAGGTCATATAAATAAGACCTATTTTATAAATTTTAATTCATTAAGATACCAATACGGAAAAGTATGAAACTTCGTTTTATTTTACCTGCTTTATTTCTAGCATTCCCTTTAACAACATATGCTCAAGAAACTGCATCTCAACCTCAAATTCAAACCACTACAAATCCACCTATTTGCTTAATTGAAGGTACTCCTTCAGCAGAGCACTATAAATCTATTAAACGTATTAAAGCCGCAAAAGGAACCTATGGTGGCTTTGAAGAAGTAAAACCTAAATTAGCTAACGTTGCCCGTAAGTATGGTGCAGATGTGGTAATTAATTATCACCAAAGCCAAAGATTTGGTTTCTGGCCTTGGCGTATTGTTCGCCCAGTACTCACAGGTACTGCTGTGAAATGGAATACACCATTTAACTGTGCAGCCTTAGGCGGTAAAGAAATTCGTTAATAAGAAATGAAAAAAGCCCAACATCCTGTTGGGCTTTTTTCGTATTTCGTTACTAGGTACACTTCCTGCAATACCTCACGTCCTGATGCTTAAACTTATTATTGTTGTTTTACGTTTCGGAACTTCCTGTTCCTGATGAGTTCATCATAGGCAATTTATCACGTCATAAAAAGACGCCAATTTCCCGAATATATGTACGAAAAAGCGTACATGATTCTTTTAAATTTAAAACTTGATTTATCTATCATGGAAATAAAAATATGAATTTATAAACAAGTTCTGTTCGTCAATTAAATAAGAAAACGATATAATGAGTTTATTACTTTATTTCTAAAATAAATTTAAAAATAACAAGGAACGAGATGTTTACTTTGCCATCAAATCTTTTTCAACCTTTAGTGACCATACTTGCATGCCTTATTTTCATTGTAAGTAAAATGCCTCAGCTAAAATTTAGAAAAACCATATTATTTTTCGCCATTGTCAGCTTTACTTTAATCTGTACTTTGGCAATATTTGGCTTCTTTAATTAAGCCTTATTTCTTGCTCTTCTCTATCATTTTTTCAAAATGTTTAAGGTTTGGGTTCAACGTATCCCATGCATAGGCTTGGCTCACAAACACCTCTGCTCTAGGCTGATAGAGACTCGGGTCATCCAAAGTACCTGCACGTATTGAAATCATTTCAGGTGCAATTTCAGGTAAGCCAAAAAGCTGAGAACCACACGTCGGGCAGAATGCTCTTTTAATAGCTCGACCAGAAGATCCCAAAGTCTCAAAATATTTCAGCTCACCACTTACTTTCAATTCAGACTGGTGAAAAAAAGCGATTGGTGCATATGCTGAACCTGTTGCCTTTTGGCAATCTCGGCAATGGCAATTAAAGCTATAACGTGGCTCTGCTTCACTTTGGTAGCTCACAGCTCCACATAAACACGATCCTTGATATTTGGCTGACATAGCTCATCCTATTTTTTTATTGCTGTGATTTGAATATAACGTACATATCCATTTTGGTAGAGTTGTTGGCATAACTTTGCAGTCATTTGAATTTTAAAATTTGCCAATCCTCGGCTTTGCTTTTGTCCTTGTTGATTTTGAATATATTGCGAAAAACCGAGTAACACTTGCTTAGATAAATCTTCAATTTGAATATCGACAAAACCTTGTTGTTCCAAGGTAGATCTGAGCATTTTTTCATTTGGCACAGTATCCCAAGCGACATTTGCTGCTTTGAGTAAATAACGATGCTTTTGTTCTTGTAGAGCGGTCATGTTTTGACATGAATCGGCACGCATTAGGTAGTGAAAACCTAATCGTCCTTTTGAATTTAAAACTGGAGCGATGGAATCTAGAAATGAATTTAAATTGCTGTGATAAGCGGCATCGATACAGAGCACTACATCGAAGCAATGTTTAAATTCAAATTGTTTTAAATTTAAAAATGAACCACAGAAAATCTGGCTTATTTCGGGAATAAGCTTTTGAATTTTATGGACACATTGGGCTTGTAAGTCAACTGCACTGAGGCTTTTAGGCTGATAATGCTGTAACCAGTGCAACAAACTTGCACCCTGTCCACAGCCTAAATCTAAGAGATGATCTTTTGAATTTAAATTGACAGCCTGTGCCAACTGGTCAGCCAATTGGCAACAAGCTTCACGGTAGTTTTGAGTATTTTTCCAAAAACCCAAATTTGTCCAAGCAAGCTCCCCATCATCCCCTAAGCTTGATGCATCAATTGCATATTTATGGGGAATGAGTCGAGAGAGAGCTGCTCGAACTTTTGTTTTCACAATTTTAGTAGCCGAGTTCTGGGGCAACTTCCACCTTAGGTTTTAAGCCTATAAATGGTAAAGGTGCACCTAAAATTTCAGCAATATGCATGGCAGAAGTCACTGCTGACTCTAAAATTGGCAAGCCATCGCATGACCATGAACCACAGTAAAATACTTTACGGCTTGGGTCTAAATGGCGTTGTTGCAATTCTTTGTTTAAGGCAACCGTTTGTGAGTCTACAACCGCACGCGTTAAAGTCACTTTTGAAATAACTTTTTTAGGGTCAATATCAACCACTGGACGCCAAGTTTGGAATACAGGATTTTTACCCACGAGTGTTGGCTCAACTGCATTCATCCAAACTGTAAATTGCTGACGCGTAAACTTACGGTCCATCATATAGCTCAACACTGACCAGTCTTTACGGCGTGGCGGCATGACTGTCGCATCGGTATGAATCACAAGATCGCCTTGCTCAAAGCGGAATTGCTTAAGCAAGTTCATATCTTCTGCAAACTGTTCAGGATTTAAAAACTCATCGATTTTAGACGTTGGCGTTGCAACAATCACTCGATCAAATAAGTTCTGTTCACCTTGGCTGTTTTCAACCAGTACTTTTTCGCCTTGTTGCTCAACTTTCTTAATTGCCGATCCGCTATGGATATCGATGCCTTTAATCAAGCTATCTACGAATGCTGGTGTGCCACCTTTCATGCGCAACAACATGTCGCCATCAGTTAAGTGACGTAAAAACTCAAGTAAGTTTTTTGCAGGCCAATCGCCAATTGTTTTTGGATTACACGTACAGATTGTATAGAGCACCGGCATGACCACACCATGCCAGAATACTTCTTCAATATCGTTCTGGTTAATAAATTCAGCGAGGGTAATATCTTGATTTTTAGATTTGAAAAACTGGTGAATCGCAGTTTTTAATTGCAACATCCCTTTCACAAGACGCCAGCCATATTGCTGGATGCCTTTACGGTTATTAATAATCGGGAAATTACCAATACGGCTACGAGAAGTCGTTAACCATGTTTCCGTACGATCTTCGAATAACCAGCTACAAGACATATAAGTACGAACCGGGAAGGTTTTAATGCCTAAATGAGCAGCAAGGCTAAGTGTATTTTTCCATAAGTGAGGATTCATCACACGTAGCGGTGCATCAATAATTCCACCATCGAACTCAATGCTATGGCTATCCATTCCCCGGCCAGGAAGTGCTTCAAATATCGTGATCGTATGCCCTGCATCTTTCAGAATTCTTGCTGCCGCAAGACCTGCCATTCCACTGCCAATAATTGCGATATTCAAAATGATGTCCCATTTTTCGAGAATTTTTTTGATTATCACTCATACCCCAAAAAAACACCGTATTAAAAACTACCAGATTTTTATTTTTTGCATCAATTTATATAGAAAATATTTAGCCGCTAATAAGATCAAGTTTTTATATTTTTTTACAAAATCAGAGAAGCCGATAAAACCTTATATTTTTTGAAAATTTAAAAAAAATCTTTTAAATAAAATAAGATAATTTAACTATTTTTATATCATTTGTTTTACAAGAATCTTTTTTTAATATATTATTAACTCATAATAATGAGAAGCAAATCACATAAAACAATGCCGCAACAACAATGAAAACCATCATAAAAACAGAATCTTTACAGCGAAAAAGCCCGCTATTCACACTTGATAGCGGGCTTTTTATTACTTTGCTTTTAGAGCTTAATCAAACGCAATTCGGCAATTTATGCTTCTTGCATGATTGAACCGAATTTTCCACGATTAAAATCATTAATCGCTTCCATAATCTCGGCTTTGGTATTCATGACGAATGGACCATAACCTTCGATTGGTTCATTGAGTGGTTGTCCAGTCAACACTAAGAATTTAGTGTCTTCTTCTGCATTTAAACTAAACTCAACGCCCTCACGAGACAAAATCGCAACGGTTTTACCTTCCAGACGATTTGCATCATTGACCACAACCGCACCATCTAATATCACAACAAGCGTAGTGTGACCTTCAGGTACATAGAGGGTATGTTTTTGGCCTTTAGCCAATTTACCATCCCATACATTTAATGGACTAAATGTAGTTGCAGCACCTTTTGCATCTGCATATTCACCAGCAATCACACGTAAATGGCTGCCATGCTCGTCTAGTATAATGTCTGGAATATCTTTCGCTTCAATCGCTTGGTATTTTCCAGGCGTCATTTTTGAATGAGCAGGTAAATTTACCCACAATTGCACCATTTCAAACAGACCACCATGCTCTGCAAATTCAGGAGAATGGAACTCTTCATGCAACACGCCTGCACCCGCAGTCATCCATTGCACATCACCAGTTTTAATGGTTCCGCCGCCGCCGCTTGAATCTTTATGAGTTACTTCACCTTGGTAGGCGATGGTCACTGTTTCAAAGCCACGGTGAGGATGTGAACCTACACCTTGCTGTTCAGTTGTTGGCGAGAATGTATAAGGCGCTGCATAATCGAGTAGCAAAAATGGGCTTAGGGTTTGGCCTAAACGATCATAAGAGAACAGGTTATATACAGGGAAACCATCACCCACCCAATGCATGTGGTTATTTTGATATGCACCAAGAAATTTCTTCATCTGATCTCTCCTATATATGTAGGATTTTCTTGAACTGGTATTGATTTTACGCCTCAATAATTGCAGTTTATAGATCAGGATTAGCAACACATTATTTCATCTATGAGACAATCATAGAATTTAATGTGCTCTTTTTAAGATCGTCCTATTTTTAAAATTCTTAATCCTATTTTTTAGACTTAATCACGACATAAAACTCAACTAGCATAATTTTAGGCAATAACGACCTACTCAATAATTTTTGATTATTTATTTTGATAACACGAGGACATAAAAAATGGCTCAAGATTACGTGCGTTTAGACAAGGATAATGCTGCGGTTCTTTTAGTTGACCACCAAGCAGGTTTGCTTTCTTTAGTTCGAGATATCGATCCAGATAAATTTAAAAACAACGTACTTGCTGTTGCGAATGCAGCAAAATACTTCAACCTTCCAACGATTTTGACAACCAGTTTTGAAACTGGTCCAAACGGTCCTTTAGTTCCTGAGTTAAAAGAGATTCATCCAGATGCGCCTTTCATCCCTCGTCCAGGCCAAATCAATGCATGGGACAATGAAGACTTCGTAAAAGCGGTTAAAGCGACAGGTAAAAAACAACTGATTATTGCAGGTGTGGTAACTGAGGTTTGTGTGGCATTCCCAGCTTTATCTGCACTCGCAGAAGGCTTTGAAGTATTTGTGATTACTGATGCTTCGGGTACTTTCAACGAATTAACACGTGATGCTGCTTGGGACCGTATGTCAAAAGCAGGTGCTCAACTTATGACGTGGTTTGGTATGGCGTGTGAGTTACACCGCGACTGGCGTAACGACATCGAAGGTTTGGGTACATTGTTCTCAAATCACATTCCTGACTATCGTAACCTGATTTCAAGCTACAATCACAACACTAGCCAAAAATAAGTTCTATTGCCAAGATTAGAGTGCTTAAGCACTCTAATCTTAAATTTAAATGGATTGATCGGACATTGATAAGTTCTTTTGATGATTTTTATTATTTCTATTTAGTCGTAAAACACGGCGGCTTTAGTGCAGCCAGTGATGCTGAAAATATTAGTAAATCTAAGCTCAGTCGACGCATTATTGACCTTGAAAATAAATTTAATGTCAGCTTGATTCGAAGGACAACACGTCATTTTAAGGTGACCGATTTAGGCCAAGAGTTTTATGAGGAATGCTGTAAGGTTATTACTCAAGTTGAATGTGCAGAAAACGTGTTATTAAAGCAAAAAAGTGAACCTCAAGGTCTGGTAAAAGTAAGTTGCCCACCTTTAATGATGCATTTTCAAATTAGAAAAATTTTAAATCAGTTTTTAAAAACTTACCCAAAAGTTGAGATCGCACTCGAGCTAACAAGCCGTCGGGTAGATATCTTGCACGATGACATCGACCTTGCGATTCGTACCAATTTTGAACCCAATGAAGATTCGAATTTAATTGTTCGTGATGTGATCAAAACCGATCATTGTCTGGTGGCTTCGCCTGAATTACTTCAAGGTCGCACCATTAAGCATTATTCCGAATTACAGGACTTTCCGAGTATTAGCTTAGGTACTCAAAAGCAAAATCCTATTTGGCATTTATGCAATATTCGTAACGGCGAATCGGTTGATGTGCCTTATCAACCACGAATCAAAAGTAATGATTTGGCTGGCGTTTACTATGCCGTGATGGATGGTTTGGGTATTGCCGACCTTCCTTTTTTAACCGTCGAATCTGAAATTCGTAAAGGTACGCTTATCCATATTCTTCCTGACTGGAAGTCGAATATTGGTACGCTGCAATTGGTTTATGTTTCGAGAAAAGGCCAACGTCTTGTGGTTGAAAAACTCATTGAAACGCTGATTGATGAACTCAGGCGTTTGCCAGAAAGTCGTGATGGCTATCTATCGACTTAAAATAAAAAACCGGTCATGAATGGGCATGACCGGTTTTTTGTGAAACATCACATACAGCATAACTGCATGTTTTCGTTCAGAACAAAGCGAACTCGCTTTATTCCTTACTCAGATAAGTCTACGCAGAGGTATTTCATTTCGACATATTCTTCGATGCCGAATTTTGAACCTTCACGGCCTAGACCAGACTGTTTTACGCCACCAAACGGAGCAACTTCGTTTGAAATCGCGCCCGTGTTAATGCCGACCATACCGTACTCAAGTGCTTCACCCACTCGCCATTGACGAGCTGTGCTTTGAGTAAATAAATAAGCAGCTAAACCAAACTCGGTATCGTTCGCCATTGCCACTGCTTCGTCTTCAGTTTTAAAGCGGAATAGTGGTGCAAGCGGACCAAAAGTTTCTTCTTTAGACACTTTCATGTCTTGCGTTACGCCAGTTAAAACTGTTGGCTCAAAGAATGTACCGCCAAGTGCCGAGCGTTGACCACCAATACGAACTGTCGCGCCTTTCTCAGTTGCATCTGCAATATGAGACTGAACTTTTGCAATCGCATCTTCATCAATTAAAGGCCCTTGAGTTGAACCTTCTTGACGGCCATCGCCAACTTTAAGCTTAGACACAGCTTCAACCAAACGGTCTGCTAATGCATCGTAAATACCGTCTTGAACATAAATACGGTTAGCACATACACAAGTTTGACCGCTGTTACGATATTTACTTGCCATAATGCCCTGAACTGCTTGTTCAAGATTGGCATCGTCAAATACCACAACTGGTGCATTACCACCGAGTTCAAGTGAAAGCTTTTTAATGGTTGGCGCACATTGTTGCATCAAGATACGGCCAACTTGAGTTGAACCTGTGAAGCTTAACTTACGGACAATATCGCTTTCACATAGGGTTTTACCAACTTCAACCGCATCACCACTAATGTTAATTAAAACATCAGCTGGTAAGCCTGCCTGTAAAGCCAATACTTCAAGTGCATAAGCGGTTAACGGTGTTTGTTCTGCTGGCTTAACCAACATTGAACAACCCGCAGCAATGGCGGGGCCTGCTTTACGCGTAATCATGGCAGCCGGGAAGTTCCACGGCGTAATTGCAGCAGTAACACCAATCGCTTGTTTAATTACGAGCAAACGTTGGTTTGGCAAAGTTGGTGTTAAGACTTCACCATCAATACGGCGCGCTTGCTCGGCAAACCAACGGATGAAAGATGCTGCATAACCAATTTCACCACGTGCTTCTGCTAATGGCTTACCTTGCTCAGCTGTTAAGATTTGGGCCAGATTTTCTTTATGCTCAAGCATGAGGTTGTACCATGCCAATAGCACATCAGCACGCGCCAAGGCAGTTTGCTTTTTCCAAGCAGCCTGCGCTTTTGCTGAACGGTTAATTGCGGCTTCAACTCCTGCACGGTCATAGGTTTTTACCCATGCCAAAGTTTCACCTGTAGCAGCATCATTCACCTCGATATAGTCATTTGATGCAGGTGCTTCTAATGAAATATCAGGATGTTTTAATAAATACTGCAAATTATTTTGAATCATGCAGATTGCTCCATTGCTTTTGCACTACCTGCTTTTAGTGTTGCAAAACCTTGTTTCAAGATATCAAGACCTTGACGGAATTGCTCAGCAGGAATGGTTAATGGATATAAGAAACGAATTACATTACCGTATTTACCACAAGTAAGAAGTAACAACCCGTTTTCCATTGCATAGTTTTGTACAACTTTTGCTTGTTCAGCAGTTTCAAGTTCTACTGCAACCATTGAACCTAGTGCACGAATATCAGTGACCACGTCACCTGTTGCTTGCTGAATATCTTTAAGCGTAGCAACTAATTCAGCACCTAATTCATTTGCACGGTCGCATAGATTTTCTTCTTCAATCGCGTCAATCACGGCATGCGCAGCTGCAACTGCAATCGGGCTACCTGCGTAAGTACCGCCTAAACCACCAGGGTTTGGTGCATCCATCACTTCTGCACGGCCCACAACACCTGAAATAGGGAAACCGCCGCCCAAGCTTTTCGCCATCGTAATTAAGTCTGCTTTAGTCTCGTAATAATTCATTGCGAACAATTTACCAGTACGGGCAAAACCTGATTGTACTTCGTCAGCAACCAATAAAATGCCATGCTTGTCGCAAATTGAACGTAAACGTTTTAAGAACTCAGCTGGCACAACATTGAAACCGCCTTCACCTTGTACTGGCTCAAGTACGATTGCAGCAACATCATGTGGTGCAATATCTTCACTGAAAATATCTTCAACGCTTTCAATTGCCGCGTCTACTGAAATACCTTTAGCAGGCACTGGGTAACGCGCATGGAACACACCCGCTGGCATCACACCGAAATCACGTTTGTAAGGCGCAGTTTTACCTGTCATTGCCATGGTCATGAATGAACGACCGTGGAAACCATTACCAAAAGTGATAATGCCGTGACGACCTGTATAAGAACGCGCAATCTTCACCGCATTTTCAACTGCTTCTGCACCAGTTGTGAAAAAAGCAGACTTTGCAGGACCAGCAATTGGCGCGCGTTCATTAATACGCTCAGCTAAAGCGACATAGCTTTCATATGGTGTTACTTGATAGGCAGTATGCGTAAATTTAGTAAGTTGCTCAGTCACCGCTGCAATGACTTTAGGGTGGCGATGGCCTGTATTTAAAACCGCAATACCACCAGCAAAGTCGATAAATTGGTTGCCTTCCTTGTCCCAAAGCGTGGCATTTTCAGCTTTTTCCGCATACCACTGGCACATCACGCCTACACCACGTGGAGTTGCTTGCTGTTTACGTGCGTTAAGTGCAGAATGTTGATTATCCATTTGATTCCCTCATATTTTCATCATCAGTTGCAGCTTTGGTTTCTTGCATCCTGTGCTTAATTTTCAGGGTGCTTTACAACGACTGCCTATGCATGTAATTTCGCTCGTCTGATGCCAACTGACGAGAGCCACTTTTTAACTGTAGGAGAGAGCCAATTGCGTAGTTTACTTGGAGATCATTTGCTACAACGACTCCAACAGGACACTGAAGGGAAACTACATCAACGCCTTTTCCGTTGCCTGCGTGGTGCCATTATTGATGGAGTCATCCAGCCCAAGACTCGTCTACCTGCCTCACGCGACTTAGCCAGCGAAATTCATGTTTCAAGAAATACAGTGCTTAGTGCCTATGAACAGCTACAAGCTGAAGGCTACTTAGAAGCCCGTACGGGACACGGCACATGGGTTGCCGAAAAATTACCAGAGAGTTTTTTAAATACACAAAACAAGAAAAAAGTAGTTTCAAGCCCGAAAGTTCAAAATTCTTATGCGCTATCACAGCGTGGTTCCAACTTATTGGGCTATGCCGCAGCGTCGCCACACCAATGGGGAGCTTTCGTGCCGGGAGCGCCCGATGTAACTGAGTTTCCACATCATATTTTTAGTCGTATTCAAGCACGCTTAAGCCGCGAACCAGACATTAACCGTTTAATTTACAGTAATGCTGGTGGCTGTATTGAGCTTCGAAGTGCATTGGCAGATTACTTACGTGTTGCGCGTTCAGTCCAGTGCGATGCTGACCAGATTATTATTACCGAAGGCATTCACCAAGCGATTGATTTAGTCTCACGTGCGCTCAGTGATATGGGAGACAAAATCTGGATTGAAGATCCTGCTTATTGGGGAATGCGTAATACATTGCGTATTAATGGTCTAGATATTCAGCCGATGCCTGTCGATGCTGAAGGCATTATTCCTGAGGAAAATCCGGCCAAGCCTCCTAAACTCATTTTTGTCACGCCTTCACACCAATATCCGCTTGGCTCTCACTTAAGCCTAAACCGCCGACGTAAACTGATTGAGATTGCACGTCAGCATAATAGCTGGATTGTCGAGGATGACTATGACAGTGAGTTCCGTTTCTCGGGTCAGCCTTATCCCTCTTTACAAGGTTTAGAAAATGATGCGCCTGTGCTGTACATGGGCACGTTTAGTAAAACTATTTATCCATCCTTAAGAATTGGCTATTTAGTCATACCTAAGCCGTTATTTTCACCATTACGCATTGTAGCAGCCGAGCTTTATCGTGGTGGACACTTGCTTGAGCAAAAAGCCCTAGCTGAATTTATTCGTGAAGGCCATTATGAAGCGCATATTCGCCGTATGCGCCTACTCTATGGCAAGCGCCGCGACTACTTGGTGAGCTTAATTCAACGTTATCTTGGTCCCGAATTTATTCATGAATATGATGAAGCGGCAGGGTTACATCTGGTTTTAAAACTACCGAACTCTTGCGATGATGTCGCGATTGCAGCCACAGCGCTTGAACGTGGTGTCAAAGTTCGTCCTCTTTCACAGTACTACATGCAGTCACATGCACATGCAGAACGTGGGCTGCTGATGGGCTTTGCCTGTGTAAATGAAAAAGATATGGTGATGGCTTTTGGCGTCTTGCTCCAATGCTTACGTGAAGCAGGCGTACCTACGCTAAATTAACTTTCCTCTGTTATTAAAACAAATAAAAAAGAGCCTGTTTGTAAGGCTCTTTTTTTATTTAAAAATTTAAACTAACTTTTCTTCATGACTATGAGTTAAATGGGTTGCGCGACGCTCTTTACCCCAACCCAATTTTTCAGACAACAAACCGAAGAACACAATAATGCCGAACAATGCTGTGGTGTAAATCACTTCTTTAAAGTAGGTGCCTTCAATCAACATGGTAAGAATTGCACCAATAATTGCAAAAATCACCACATAAGTTAGATAAGGGAACATCCACATTTTAAAGTCAATTTTTACGCCTTCAGCCTCTAATTTTTTACGCATACGAAGCTGAGAATAAGCAATAGTCAGGTAAACATAGAGTGTGGCTGCACCTGTTGTTAGCATGAAAAAGTCATAAACATTCATACTCTCGGTTGCAGTTAAAATCACGGCAATTACAGAGAAGAAGCATGACACAATCACGCCCACCCAAGGACTGCTTTTACTGTTTACAGAGCCAAAACTTTTCGGTGCATCACCACGTTTAGCTAAAGAGAACAACATACGTGAACACGTATAAAGTGCTGAGTTAAAGCAACTACATACTGAGGTTAGAACCACAAAGTTTACGATATGGCGCGCGCCAGGAATGCCTAGTGCAGACAGAGTTACGCTATAGGTTCCCCAAGTTGAATCTTTCAAAAGTTCATTATTGTGGGGAATCAAACATACCGCAACGAACATTGAACCAACGTAGAATAAAATAATTCGCCAAACCACCGAGTTTGATGCTTTACGAATTTCTTTCGATGGGTTTGCCGACTCTGCTGCCGCTACCGTAACAATTTCAGCACCTATGTAGGCAAACATGACCCCAAGCAAGGCTGTAATAACGGATGAGCCGCCATTTGGCATAAAGCCTTCAGCGGTTAAATTACTAATACCAGAAGCAGCCGGATTACCCCAAGGCCACAAATGCATGATGGCTAAACTACCAATCACAAGGAAAATAACAATCGCGATGACTTTGATGAGGGCGAACCAAAACTCAAATTCACCATAGTTTTTCACGTTTTGTAAATTAACAACAACCAGTGCGCCAATCACCACGACCATATAGACCCAGATCGGTATAAACGGGAACCAACTGTTTAGAATTTTTCCTGCCACATAGGCTTCCCACCCCATGAGCATGGCCAGAGTACACCAGTACAACCAGCCAATTGAGAAACCTGCCCAACGGCCAATCGCACGGTCAGCGTAAGTTGAAAAAGAGCCACTATCAGGGTTTAAAACGGCCATCTCGCCTAACATACGCATGATGAACCAAACGAGTAGACCACCTAAAGCGTAAGTTAAGAAAACTACAGGTCCGGTATTGTAAATAATACTGCCTGAACCCACGAATAGAGAACCACCAATAACCCCTGCAATCGAGATCATCGTTAAGTGGCGTGATTTGAGTCCATGTTTTAAACTTTGGGAGTGATTGGCTTCAGAACCATTTTGATGAGCTGCCATATCATTTTCCTTAATATATGGAGGATATCGGCTAGTCTCGGAAATCCTCCGAAGCCAAAAAATATCCCCTAAAAATTTAGCCGTTCTGCCCAATTCCTAAAACAGAAAATTCACTGAGCTTATCCGGCGCTTCCGTATGCATACTTCCAATAGCTTTAATTTGTCGTTTCGGCACTCAAGAAACGAGAGCCATTTTTGTAATAAAAGAGAGAGCCAATTGCAAAATTTATACGCAAAATTGGCCCTTTTTGTAGGGGATGCTGGTAAATGGCTTTTAGTTTTTATTTTAATCAGATTGAAATTCTTTAGTTTTGTTCAGAAATTAATAATGCCTTTGTGCCTGTTTCCAACGCTCTAAATATATGTTTCTGGTCAGCTGGATAACAAATGTAGTCTCCAACACCAAGCTCAACAGCTTCATCAATTAAGCCCACCAAAGCTTTACCTTCAACCACAATAATATGCTCCACAGAACCAACTGGATGCGGCTCTGAAAGACGGTCTTCGCCTGGTTCAACAATCAGTAAATACACATCTCGACGGGCATGGGGTGGACAAGTCGCCAGCAAAATTGCTTTGTAATTGGCAATCTCTGAGCTCACTGTTGGACCATCACCACAGCGAATGACTTGTACCTGATTGCTTGGTTCTTCCATCAACCGTGCAAATGGAATATTGAGCGCCACACAAAGTGCCCATAAGGTTTCAATGCTAGGGTTACCTTGGCCCGCTTCTAATTGTGAAAGAGTCGATTTGGCAACACCTGCACGACGAGCAACCTCTGCCAATGAAAGCCCTGCTCTTTGACGTTCACGCGTTAAACCTTTGGCAATAATTTCGATTGGCTGAGACATTCACCACATCCGTTCTATAAAAAAAACGATCGTTCGTTTTGACAAAACGATCAGACTTATTCATTATAATGGAAAATCGTTCGTTATATCATGCTATGTCCACATACTCTCTAATTAAAAAACTTAGTAAAGACACTACCCGCTCGATTTTCTTTGTATGTCTAGCGACGAGTGTCGTTGGTATGTCTTTAGGTTCACTCGCTGCAAGTTATGGCTTAGCGCTCTGGATCCCGCTTTGTCTATCCGTGTTTGTGCTCGCAGGAACTGCTGAATTTATTTTTATTGGTTTCTTGGCTGTAGGTGGTAGCCCAATTGCAGCTGCGATTGCAGGACTACTCGTCAATTTAAGACATCTACCTTTTGGTATTGCAGTCAATGAACTAATCCGTGGCAAATATTCTCGATATTTCGGGGCTCATATCATGAACGATGAAAGCGTTTTGTTTGGCATGGCACAGCCCGATTTTGAAACAAAAAAGGCTGCTTACTGGTTATGTGGTATATGCATTATGCTGAGTTGGCCACTGGGTGTAACGGCAGGTTATTTCATTGGAAGTGCTATTCCAGACCCTAAAACATTTGGCTTAGATGCCATTTTCCCCGCGATTTTAATTGCTCTTACTTTTAATGCTTTAAAGAATAAATCCACTCGAAAAGCTGCATTTGCCGGATCAACTTTAGCACTGATCACCACACCCTTTTTGGCCTCAGGGCTTCCAATTCTGATTTCACTTTTTGGCTTAATATTTGGTAGAAAGAAATGAGTCAACAATTACTAATTATTTTAGGTATAGGCTTACTAGCACTTGGAACGTATGGGATTCGTTTCGCTGGGTTTCACTTGGGTGCCAAATTCTCTTTTTCTGAAAAGTACCAAGTTTTACTCTCAAACGGTGCGACTGTTTTGCTCTGTGCGATTGCAGTGACGACAACATTTTTTGAAGGTCAACATTTCGCAGGTTTTGCACGTATTTTCGGTGTTGGCTTAGCACTGTTATTGGTTTGGAAAAAAGTACCGCTGTTATTAGTGATTTGCTTGGCAGCTGCCGGCACGGCACTTATACGTTTGCTTGGAATTGAGTAATAAAAAAGGCGAGATAAACTCGCCTTTTTTGAAACTTTGATTAGAACGGTAAATCGTCGTCTAAATCAGCTGGTGCAGAAGCTGGTTGTTGTGGCGCTTTAGGCGCAAAACCACCCGCTTGAGGGTTGCTTCCACCATTACCGAAACCACCTTGGCTACCATAACCACCGCTGTTTTGGCCATAGCCGCCACCTTGGTTGTTATTATTTTGATAACCATTACCACCTTGTTGAGGTGCGTTAAAACGTGGTTGATTAAAATCATTACCACCAGCGAAACCTTGTTCACCTTGTTGACGAGCATCTAACATTTGCATCTGGTCGCCACGGATTTCTGTAGTGTAACGCTCTTGGCCATTTTGGTCTGTCCACTGACGCGTACGTAGTGAACCTTCAATATAAACCTTAGAACCTTTACGCAAGAACTGCTGAGCAATTTCCCCTAAACGGTTATGCAAAACAATACGGTGCCATTCTGTTTGTTCTTTACGTTCACCGGTATTTTTATCAGTCCAAGCTTCACTTGTCGCGATTGAAAATTGGGTCAACGAGCCCCCATTTGGAAAAGTTTTTGTTTCAGGATCACGACCCAAAGTACCAACCAAAATAACCTTATTTACACCACGCATTAGCTGTCTTCATCCTATACATTTCTATGTTTTACTTTATAAGAGTTATGCTTAAATGGCTACCTCTTTACCGAACAACTGCGTTAAATCACGTCGCGCAGCATCATCTAGAGACTGTTTATCGACTTTAATATAAGCAACTTGCTGGTCAGGCATCACCACAACTTCTTCGATACCACGAATTGCCAATAGCTGTGTGGTCCACTCATTCACCTGTTGCACTTGCGGCAATGGCAACACAATCGATGACAAATACCGCGGCTGAGCTAAACCAAAACTAATTAGCAACCATATTATAGCAATCCCTGCTAAGACACTCCATCCAATCGCAGTATTATGTAACATCAATAATTGACCACCTAGTGTGCCACCAAAAAAAGCGCCTAAAAACTGACTACTGGCATTTACGCCCATAGCCGTTGCTTTTGACTGAATTGGAGCAGACTTCGACAACCAAGAAGGCAATAAAGCCTCCATCACATTAAATGCAATAAAGAAAATTCCTAGGCCAGCAAGCAAAACATATTTTGACTGATAACCAAATATGAGCAGCAGCAAACCTGCAATAATGCCTGTAATTGCTGTTAAGAAAATCCCGCGCATTTTGCGATATTTTTCAGCAATGATAATACTTGGAAATGCAAAGAACAGGCTAATGACTAACAGTGGTAAATACACTAGACCATGGCTTGCTAAAGGAATATGTGCAAACTCGATGAGCTGTGAAGGCACATAAATAAACATGGCGGTCAGCAATAAATGCAATGCAAAAACCGAAACATGTAAACGGTTTAAATCACCCATTTGAATGACTTGCTTAAGCTGCGCCATATAGCCTTGTTGATAATTACGATGGTGGCGAGTCACTTTAGGTACAAGCAATAACATCGCAATCGCAATTAAGCCCATAATGGTTGTCACAAAGAACAAACCAGAAATGCCGACAAGGCTTGTGAGCCAAGGCCCAAGGCTAAAAGCCACCACAAAAGACAGACCAATACTCATGCCCATGGCAGCCATGGCTTTAGTACGTTGCTCTTCGCGCGTCACATCTGCTAAAAGCGCCATGACAACAGCTGAAACTGCACCAGCGCCAGCGATAGCACGGCCAATAATTACGCCATAAATCGTGTCAGATAAACCCGCAATTGCACCACCAATCGCAAACAGTAATAGACCAAATACCACAAGCGGTTTACGGCTAAAACGGTCTGCCAGTAAGCTAAATGGAATTTGCAAAATTGCCTGACTTAAGCCGTAGACACCTACAGCCAAACCAATGAGTGCTGGAGTCGCATATTGATATGACTGCCCAACTACAGAAAAGACAGGAATAATCATGAACAAGCCCAACATGCGTAGTGCAAAAATACTACTTAAGGCAAAAGTTGAGCGACGTTCCAAAGCATTCATCATATCAATACACGTTATCAAACTAGGTAAATTATAAGCCGATTCGTTTCTAAAAATACGGAACACCTTATTTAAAATAACGATTTGGGCTTAAAAAAATAAAGAGGCATTTAGCCTCTTTATTCTATCGAACTTTACTGAAAATTAGCTTAAGGCGATTGTTGCTCGCGCTTTGAATATTGAATTGAAGCAATAACCGCCCAAACAATAAACGCTACACCAATTAAACCAGTAACAACTTCAGGTACATGTACGCCAGTACCACTTGCAATCATAATGAATGCCAAGGCACCGATCGCATAATGCGCACCATGTTCCAAGAACACATAGGCATCTAGGGTGCCTTTTTCTACAAGGTAAACTGTCATTGAACGGACAAAAATAGCACCGATTGCAAGACCCAGCATAATCACGACAACGTCGCTGGTAATCGCAAATGCACCGATTACACCATCAAAACTGAATGATGCATCTAACACTTCAAGATATAAGAAACCACCTATACCCGCTTTAACTACGCCAGAAGCCGCGCCCGATCCATCTTTCATAATAGCATTGCCATCTTCGTCAATTTCAGGCTCACCACCTAACATATGACTTAATACTTCAACGCCAATATAAACCACAATGCCCCAAATACCAGCCATAGTCACCACAAGGCGCTGCGACTCATCAACATTTGCTGCCATAATTAACATCGCAATTAGAGCAATAAAGACAGACATTGCCGGTACGCTTGCTAAACTAGAAAGTTTAGCTTCAAGCCATCTGAACCAATGGGTTTCTTTTTCTTCATCAAAGAAGAAGTTTAAGAACACCAGTAATAGGAATGTTCCACCAAAAGCCGAAATTTCAGCGTGATGTGCCATTAAACGTTCAGAATAGGTTTTCGGATCATTGAGTGCCAACTTAGCTACTTCAATCATTCCCATATCCGCAGTCACCGCAACAATCGCCACCGGGAAAATTAAACGCATACCAAAAACGGCGATTAAAATACCTACCGTTAAAAAGAGCATTTTCCAGAACGGATCCCAATTACGTAGAACCGATGCATTTACGACAGCATTGTCAAAAGATAAAGAGACCTCCATTACAGCTAAAATGGCTGTAATTGTTAAAGCTTTAAGCATGGTAGACACGCCCGCTTCAGGTCCATGGGTAAAACCCCAATACGCGGATAGTGCTAAACACACCACCGTAAAAAATATCGAAAATCGGAAATGCTTCATGGATCAGACCTATACCAAGAATAAATTTAATCTTTCTTAAAAACCGCCGCTATTATATCGATAATTAACCACAAAACGATGTTGTTTTGTGCCGTTATTCCCTTTACTTTATCTCTCTGTTTAATAAAGAAATTTATAACATTTAATTAACTCATTAATCGTATTAAATATTTTCTTTCGATATATCTATCATTATTATTTTTGTATTTTAAAATTGATTTAAAATCTGGTTCAGCTGTCTTAATTTAAATGGAATGTTTTTATGCTTTTTTCTCAAGAACTTTGGCAACGCAATTTAAATTTATATCAAAAAATTCTCGACCTGCCTTTTAATCAGGAACTTGCTAACGGTACTTTAGATAAAGAAGCTTTTTGTCATTATGTTATTCAAGATGCTCAATATTTAGTGGCCTATGGTCGTGTGCTGGCTGTTGCAGCAGCAAAGGCCTTTGAGGCTGACGATATTATACAATTTTCAGATGCAGCTAAAATTGCAATTGTGGTGGAGCGTAGCTTGCATGATGACTTCATGAAAAACTTTGGTGTCACCAAAGAAGAATTTCAAAATACACCATTAACTTTGGCAGGCCACCACTACACTTCATTTTTAACAGCAACTGCTTGGTCTGAAAGCTACCCCGTTGTACTTGCTGCGCTTTTACCTTGCTTCTGGATTTATGCCGAAGTTGGCAAAGATATTGTAAATAAATCAATTCCAAATAACCCTTACCAAGCATGGATTGATACCTACGCAGGTGAAGAGTTCCATACAGCGGTTCGTAATGTGATTGCGACAGTGGATAAAGTTGCCGCACGTTGTGATGCAGATACTTTAGAGAAAATGCATGCTGCATACACAATGGGTGCAAAACTTGAATGGTTATTTTGGGATAGTGCTTACCATCAAAGACAATGGTTAGGTTTAGATCAGATCTAAATCAAGATGAGGCTTTGACCATTTAATTATTTAAATGGTCAGCCTTAAATTTAACTTTGAAACAACTGCCAACCGTAAATCAAACCTGCCGCGGCCACCACCCAACATAAAGTTGCCAGTCCTAGACAAGACCACATCGACATCCGTGTTGCCAGCACATAAACAGCAATTAAATAAATGGCATAAGGAATAAGTGACCATAGACCAAACAGAGCCGTTTTTTGTAATGCTTCGGCTCCTTTTTGCTGAAAAACAATCACATGAGCAATTAAAGCAAAGGTAGGAAAAAGTGGGACTAAACCTGCAATGTAAAAGGCCTTACTTTTCGATAAAATCGAAATAATGAGGACAACCCCAGCCCCTAACATACACTTTAAAAATAACGCCCACATGCGCTGATCCTATCTGGTCATTTCCATTTCAAAACGCTGTATTTTGCGCTTTTTAAAGAAAATTAACAGCGACCAAAGCAATTAAAGCAGGAACTGCTTGAATATAAATAATCTTTTTGCTGGCAGTCAGACCGCCATAAATACCTGCAATCAGTACACAACCTAAAAAGAAATTAGCAATTGATGTTGCAAATGGTGCATCAACTAATAAGGACCAGAATAAACCTGCCGCTAAAAAGCCATTATAAAGACCTTGGTTCTGTGCCATGACTTTGGTGAGTTTTGCTTTTTCGGCATTATTTCCAAAGGCTTTCATGCCATAGGGTTTGTCCCACAAAAACATTTCTAACACTAAAATATAGACATGTAATATTGCGATAAGTGCAATTAAAATTTGTCCAATCATACGATTTTCCTTTTTATTTTAAAGATATGAAAAAAGATCAGTCTCTCGACTGATCTTTTAGTGTTTTACGGTTTTAACAACACTTTGCCTTGGCGAGCACCTTGTGTTGCTCTTTGAGCAGCTGTTTTAATCTCATCAAAACTAAACACACCTTCTACAGGCAGAATTAATTTTTTCTGAGTTGCTAACGTTAATAACTCAACAATCAGTTCTTTTTTACGTTCTGCCGGCATTTCTTTGTTGACCACACTTGCCCAAAAACCTTTTACTGTCACTTGTTTGAAAATCAAATCACCCGATGAAATCTGCATGGTTTCGCCAGTCATACTACCGAACGAAACGAGCAAGCTATTTTCACTGAGTAAATTCAGCATTTCACCACTTGCGGTTCCTCCAATCGAGTCCACACCAGCAATAAGAGGTTGGTCGCCGTGAATCTGTTTAACTTGCTCTTTCCAGTTAGGCTGATCAGTCGCAACAACATGCTGAATACCTAATGCTTGCATCTCTGCAATCGCATCAGTACGACGGACCAGATTAATGACAGGTAAGCCACGTGCCTGAGCAATCATTGCAACCGTTTTACCGACTGCACCATTTGCCGTGTTTTGAATGAGCCATTGACCCGGTTGAACATTTACAAAGTCGAGTAGCATGAGAGCACTAATTGGCATACCAATTATTTGTGCTGCTGTTTCATCATCAATTTCATTATTGAGTGGAATAATCCCATGAGCAGGCGCAATAAAGTATTCAGCCCAACTGCCATGCACAGCCGCAACTGCAATACGCTGCCCTACTTGTAGATGAGTGACCCCATCGCCCAACGCATCAACAATACCAACCGCTTCACTACCACCAATTGCAGGTAAGGTCGGCTTGTAGCCATAGCTTCCACGTACTGTCCATACATCATGATTATGAATTGGAGACATGATAGTTTTAATACGCACTTCGCCTGCTTTTGGTTCTGGCTTTGGCATATCCGCCTGCTCTAAAACGTCTACAGGTTCGCCAAAATTACCATGGATAATACTTCGCATGCTTTATTCCTCTATCGGTTTTATGAGTTGTTGGGTAGTTTCTAAGGCTAAATGTAGATGTGCTTTGTCTTGCGACAATTTTGTGAGTAAAGCAGCACCTAACCATAACTGATACATGACTTGCGCAGTTTTTAAAGGCTCAATATGTTTTGGAATTGATCCTTCTTGTTGCCCTTCTTTGAGTAGCAAAGCCAAACGTTGCGTTAGTTTGTGCACACCGTCATTGAGAATTTGGCGCATGTCTTCTGATAAGTCAGAAACCTCTGCCGCTAACTTCACAATCAGACAGTTTTCAGCCCAACTACCGTTTACGGGATCATCAATCCATGCCTGCCATAGGGCCATTAAACGAGCATGGGCACTTTGCTCACTGCGTTGCCAAAGTTGTTCCATACGAACTTTATAATCAGCCATATATTGCTCGAGCAATGCACAGCCAAATGCCTCTTTCGAAGCAAAGTAGTGATAGAACGAACCTTTGGGTACGTCACAAGCCTTTAAGATTTCTTGCAAACCAACACCGACAAAACCTTTACGTAGTACCAGCTCAAAGCTCGTATCTAAAATGTGTTGTCGCGTGGTTTCACTTTTATTTAATCGTTTCATGCATACATCATAAACAACTATTAGACCAGTCGTCTAGTAAAGTTATGTTGCTGGTTAAAATTTGCTTAGAGTAGAAATCTGAAGAAAGGAATGTTAAAAATACAATCTGCTTATTTAAACAAATTTTGTCGATTGTCGTTTAACCGTCACAATTTGTCGCTTTAAATCATTTTGTACCACTTGAACAATTTTAAATCGTTATCATATATAGGGTCTGTTGTTTATAACCAGTCACACCTCTCTGCGACTGAGCAATCAGCACCTAAATTTTCATCAATATATAATTGAGATGTTTTATGAGCCAAAGTCATATCCGTATTCGAGGCGCACGTACCCATAATTTAAAAAATGTGTCTCTCGATATTCCACGCGACAAATTTGTGGTAATTACGGGGTTATCAGGTTCAGGAAAATCTTCTCTTGCCTTCGATACCCTGTACGCCGAAGGACAACGCCGTTACGTCGAATCACTTTCAGCGTATGCCCGTCAGTTTTTATCGCAAATGGAAAAGCCTGAAGTCGACTCGATTGAAGGTTTATCACCAGCGATTGCCATTGAGCAAAAATCTACCAGTCATAACCCACGTTCAACGGTTGGTACGATTACCGAAATTTATGACTATTTGCGTTTGCTTTATGCACGTGTCGGTACACCATATTGCCCAGAACATGATTTGCCGATGGTCGCGCAAACTATTTCTGAAATGGTCGATGCGGTAAAAACGCTTGAAGAAGGCACAGCACTCATGTTGCTTGCCCCTGTCGTTCGTGAGCGTAAAGGTGAGTACAGTAACCTGTTCGAACAACTACAAGGCCAAGGTTTTGTTCGTGCCCGTGTGGATGGCGAAATCATTGATATTGATACACCACCAGAACTCGACAAAAAGAAAAAACATACCATTGAAGTCGTTGTTGACCGCTTCAAAGTACGTGAAGACTTAGGTAACCGTATTGCAGAATCATTTGAAACCGCACTACGTTTAGGTGGCGATATTGCAGTTTTATCATGGATGAATGGTGAACATCCTGATCGCGTTTTTTCTGCAAAGCACTCATGTCCTGAATGTGATCGCGCTGTGGCAGAGCTTGAGCCGCGTTTGTTTTCATTTAACAACCCGTTTGGTGCCTGCCCTGTTTGTGATGGTTTAGGTACCCGTAGTCATTTTAGCTCTGAAAAGCTCATTCCAAATCCTGATCTTGCAATTAGTGAAGGCGCGATCCGTGGATGGGATCGTCAGCGTCCATATTATTATTCGATGCTGCAAAAAGTTGCCGACCATTTCGGTTTTCAACTTGATAAGCCTTGGAATCAGCTAGATAAAGATACTCAAAAGAAATTCTTACAAGGTACGGGCAAAGAAAAAGTTGATTTAAGCTATATCGACGAACGTGGCCGTAAACATACTCGCGTGCAACCATTTGAAGGAATTTTGCCGCACCTTGAACGTCGTTACCGTGAAACTGAAAGTAACTATGTACGAGATGATTTAGCTCAGTACCTTTCTAATGCAGCGTGTGATGCATGTGATGGTTCACGCCTTAATGAAATTTCACGTCATGTTCGTGTGAAAGACAAAACCATTGCTGACATTACCCGCATGTCAATTGGTGATGCTGAAAGCTATTATCAAGGCCTAAATCTTGAAGGTGCTAAAGGCGAAATCGCAGATAAAATCTTTAAAGAGATTCGTGAGCGTCTACACTTCTTGGTGAGTGTGGGACTTAACTATTTAAGCCTAGCTCGCTCTGCCGAAACCCTATCTGGTGGTGAAGCACAGCGTATCCGTTTAGCTTCGCAGATTGGTGCAGGTTTGATGGGCGTCATGTATGTTCTTGATGAACCATCAATTGGTCTACATCAACGCGATAACGATCGTTTATTGCAAACGCTCATTCGCTTACGTGATTTAGGTAACACGGTATTAGTCGTTGAACACGATGAAGATGCAATCCGTGCTGCTGACCATATTATTGATATCGGTCCTGGTGCTGGTGTACACGGCGGTGTGATTATTGCTGAAGGCACGTATGATGAATTGGCTAAACATGCTGATTCTCTTACAGGACAGTATCTTTCTGGCAAACTCAAAATTGAAGTGCCAAAAAAACGTACTGAATCACCACGTCCAGATGAAGTCATCAAGCTTTCAGGTGCAGCAGGTCATAACTTAAAAAATGTCGATTTAACGATTCCGCTCGGCATTATGACCTGCGTAACCGGGGTTTCAGGTTCGGGTAAATCGACGTTGATTAACCGCACATTACTTCCATTAGCAGCGACACAGCTCAATGGTGCAACGACTTTAACAGCCGAGAAGTTTGACTCAATTGATGGACTTCAACATCTAGATAAAGTTGTTGATATTGACCAAAGCCCGATTGGCCGTACACCGCGTTCTAACCCAGCGACTTATACAGGGTTATTTACGCCAATCCGTGAGTTATTTGCTCAAACCCCAGAGGCAAAAGCACGTGGTTATAGTGCTGGTCGTTTCTCGTTTAACGTAAAAGGCGGACGCTGCGAAGCGTGTGAAGGCGACGGTATGATTAAAGTCGCAATGCACTTCCTACCAGATATGTATGTGCCTTGCGATGCATGTCATGGCAAACGTTATAACCGTGAAACGCTTGAAGTCGGCTATAAAGGCAAAAACATTTCTGATGTTTTAGAAATGACTGTCGAAGATGCTGCTGAATTCTTTAGTGCCATTCCAGTCATCCACCGCCGCTTAGAAACCTTAACTCAGGTGGGCTTAGGCTATATTCGTTTAGGTCAAGCAGCTACGACCTTATCGGGTGGTGAAGCGCAACGTGTAAAACTTGCACGTGAGTTAGCAAAACGAGATACGGGTAAAACTTTATATATCTTGGATGAACCAACAACAGGTCTACATTTCCATGATATTGCCAAGTTACTCGATATTTTGCATGAGCTACGTAACAAGGGTAATACCATTGTGGTGATTGAACATAACCTTGATGTGATTAAAACAGCAGACTGGGTTGTCGACTTAGGTCCAGAAGGTGGTTCGGGCGGTGGTATGATCATTGCCGAAGGCACACCTGAACAAGTGGCTGAGGTTGAGATTTCCCACACAGGTCGTTTCTTAAAACCGATGTTGAAATAAGTTATTGAATAAAAAAGCCGGAATTTATTTCCGGCTTTTTTATCCCTCAACTGCATTTCGTCCTCGGGCTTTTGCTCTTAATAGCGAACGGTCAGCTTTCTCTAAAAGCTCTATCCAACTCGCCGCGCCTATGGCAAAACCAATACTGACAGAGACATGCAATTTTTCATCTGAACCAGATAAACAAATTTCTTCTAAAGAAATCGCAATCCGAATTTTCTCTGCTAAAAGTCGAGCATCTACAAATTGTACTTGCTCTAACAATATTAAAAATTCATCACCCCCATAACGAACAATTAAATCCGAACTTCGAATATTTTGCTTTAATTGCTCGGCAATACTGACAATGACGCGATCACCTACAATATGCCCATATTGGTCGTTCACCTGTTTAAAACGATCAATATCAATAATCATTAAACAGGTTTGCGTAAATTTTTGAGGGTAACTTTCAACAATTTTTAAATATTCAGATAAAGCTAAACGATTGGAGACTCCGGTGAGTGGATCAGTATTGGCAATATTCTTTAACTGAAATTCAAAAGCGTCGCGTTGTTGCAACATACGTTGTAATCGATCAATTGCTTCAAATAGAGAAAAAAATTCACCTTTGGTGGCGACATTCATCTCATCTTTACAATGATCAGAACTATGCGATAAATCTAAAATTAAAGTTCTCGCTTTAATTAAAGGCGAAAATACTCTTCTTTGCGCATATATCAGGGTAAGTAACGCTGTTGCTAAAGAAATTAGAGAAATAAATAAAGTTAAAAAGAAACCATTTCGAGCAATTGCATTTTCTTGAGTGGCAATGACTACACTCTCATTAAGAATATAACTCTGCAAATCAACCACAGTGGTAAATTTACCTACAATTGCTTCGGTTAACTGTGTACCACTTAAAAAATATGGTTCGCTCTTTTGGCTTTCTTCTAATAGCCTTTCTACAATCGGAATACCCTGATCTATAAACTCTGTTTTCACTCTAGAATATAACCGACGGTATTCTGGAGTTTTTGCCTGTTCAGGCTGTAAGGTATCGACCAAAATCCATAAATATCTAGCTTGATGTTGAGTTTGTAATGAACGTGCACGATTATTACTTGGAATCTCTTCATTAAAACTGACGGGAGCAATAATGTTAGATGCCATACGCCCAGCCTGATCACGCATATCAGTCAGAACGATAATAAGCGTAAAATAATTAGAGATACGGCTATCTTTACTTTTTAACTGCAACATTAGTTTTTGCAGTATTTCCCTACAATTATCCCATGCGCCAAACATCCCTAAAATGGCATTATCCAGTTGAACAGAAGTTCTTGCTGTATATGGAGTTTCACCGTAATAATCAACTACGTGTCGGGCTTGTCTAAGATTTTCTTTAAAATTAGTTTGTAGCTCATTGGCTAAGGAAACATAACCAGCTTGTTTTAAAATTAAAATGCTTGTATCAATTTGCGCATCAACGATTAAACGAAACGTTTTTAGTTCTTGCTGATTTTTTACTAAATCATGAGGACCACTCGACATCATTTTATTGGCAGGAGCACGTTCCTTAGAAACTTTATAGGCAATATCGGCTACTGCTCTTAAACTTTTTATTTCAGCTAGGGCTTGTCTAGTTTTTATATAATCCTGATAGCTTCCTACAATAAGAGGTACTGCCATGAATAATAAGGATAAAATAATAACCAGCATAAAAAAGAACAGTCGATTACTAATATGCTCTGAACGTAATCCTGACATTTCTAGCTGGTACTCCGTAAATGTCCTGCCATTTTTAATACGATATAAATTAGGCTTAAATCCATCCTAGCATTTTAATAACTAAAATTTCATCATTAACCCCTTCATTTCTTTTTTAATAATTATACGATCCCTAAATTTTGTCAGCTTAAATAACAAATGAATCGAAAAATTGAATGCTTTTTATAAAAAAACTCTATTTTACAGATTAAAGATTTTTAATCATGATAGTAAAAACAGTATTTACTTGTCCTCTTGGATACCTCTCCCAGCATCCACTGCCCAGCTTTAAGCTGGGCTCTTTTTGGCCTCTTATTTTTTCAATAAAATTCACATAACTCTTATTTTAATTTTTAGATTTTCTTACAGATAAAAAAAAGCTCAACCTTGGGGAAAGCTGAGCTCGTAAAATCTGATGTGTTCTACACATCGTATCTGGGCAAGCACTTTAAATCCTAAAAAACGTTAGGCAGTGAACTTTGCAATCGAATTATGTGATTTACTTCTACCTTTGTAAAGTTGATTAAATTAATCAGGATTAAAATTTTAATCGTTTTTTCAACTTAAAATAGAGATTTCTTTTATTTTATTCACTTATATAATAATTAAGAATAGTTAAATTTTTTAGTTAAACTAATCCAAATATTGTTAACTATTCCTCAAAATAAAACGAATTTGACAATAAAATGGCGATTTTTTATTCATATTGTAAACACAGCTATATTTTTGTGAATGTTAAAACCGATTAATGCAATCTATTTTTCCAATCACAATTGTAATATCTTTTTAACATTTACTTCTTAATTCTTAATGAAATATAATTATTAGCTTATTGTAAATGTTCATTTTTTTATCAGGTTGACAAACCACTTTTCATTTGATTAGTTTTTCACCAATTTTAACATAAGTGTCAAATATCTTTAACATTACCTTTTCTAGATTATTGACTTCATAAATTGTTACAATACAATGACCCCAGCTTTATCTCTTGTTAATGCTGGAAATGATTATGAAAAAACTTGGTTTAGCCACTGCTGTATTATTAGCCATGACCGGTGCTCATGCTTATCAATTTGAAGTTCAAGGTCAATCTGAATATGTTGACACAACTGCAAACGATAAAAACTTCACTGGTGACGTTGCTGGTACATTCTATTTAAAAAATGTTGATACCGCTAAGGGTCCTTTAGCTGAAGCAGCTTTCTTGAACCAAGCTTCTAGCGTATCTTTAGGTTATAGCTACCAACAGTATGACCAAAACAACGTAAACTACCACGTAGGTACATACGGTGTTAAAGGTGAGGCTTACGTTCCTACTCCTTACCTTCCTGTATATGCTAGCGCAACTTATAACCACACTGATGTTGATGGTAAAAACAACTTCTCTAAAGATGACAACGGCGACCGTTATGCATTAGAAGTTGGTGCTATGTTGTTACCTAACTTCTTGATGACTGTTGGTTATACAAGCGTTGCTAACCAATTCGCTTTAGATAACTTCGGTATCATCAGCAACGGTATCTACACTGCTGCGAACCAAACTGCTGCGATTCAAGACGACCAAGATGCTGTTACAGCTCGTGCTAAATATGTAGGTCCAATCGATGGAACTAACATGGCAATTGGTTTTGAAGCTGCTGGTGCTTTCGGTCAAGAAAACCAATACGGTTTGAAAACTGACCTTTACTTAACTCCTAAGTTAAGCGTTGGCGCTTCTTTCGTTGGTAACGATGGTTCAGCTGACATCAAAGGCAATGACCTTGGTGAATTCCGTCAAGCTTGGGGTGGTAACGTAAACTACTTCATTACTCCAGCTGTAGCAGTTGGTGCATCGTACATGAAAGCTGACGTTAAAAAGTCTAGCTACGATACACAAACTATCGGCTTAAATGCTAAATTCCGTTTCTAATTTAATTTAGAAATCGAATTAAAAAAGGACTCAAATGAGTCCTTTTTTTTACAGCTAAATTTAGCTTCGTACAATATTTAAGAAATATAAATGGCGTTCATACTGATCGATAATGTCCTGAATTAAATCTTCTTGGGTCCAATCCATTACATCATAGTTCTGTCCACCTTCTCTTAAAAACACTTCGGCTTGGAAATATTGTCCATCTTCGGCTTCAGTACGTCCAATTAAAAAACTTGGTGGCACTGTTTCACGTGAAACAACTTTATAAATAAAATTAATTTCATTGTGATGATCGACTCGAAGCTGCATCCCATCCTCAAGTTGAGTAATTGAAACTTCTAAATGACGGCGTCTAAATTCATGTTTGATATTTTCAAACGCACGAGCCACTTGTTTTTCGATATATTCTCTTACCTCTTCTTCACTATGAGGATAGTGCATGATTAAACCTAGCCGCTGTTGCCAGCTTCTTGGATTATGAATAGCACGTGGCGTAATGCGCGCTTCCTGAATGGCTTGCATTTTCGTGACATCAAGATGCAATGCTTTTATTAATCCCCAACTCATGAACAGCATAACCAAAGTAAACGGCAATGCGCTCATAATGATTGAAGATTGAAGCGCAGCCAAACCACCGACTAACAATAAAATAATGGCGAGTACAGCCATCAGTACTGTCCAGAACAAACGTTGCCAAGTCGGTGAGTTGTCAGTTTTTGACGTTAAGTAGTCTGTTACCAATGCTCCAGAGTCAGCAGAGGTCACAAAGAAAAGAATAACCAGCACAGTGGCTAAAACATTCATAACACCTGACCACGGCAAGTGACCTAAAAACTCAAATAGAGCTACAGATGAGTCTTGCTGAACAGCCTGAATAAGAGTGTTTTGATGCTCATGAATAATGCTAAATAACGCAGCGTTTCCTAAAAAACCCATCCAGATAATGGTAAAGCCTGTCGGGATGAGGAGAACCCCTACAATAAATTCTCGAATACTGCGTCCACGTGAAACCCTTGCGATAAACATACCCACAAATGGTGACCAAGAAATCCACCAAGCCCAATACAAAATTGTCCAACCACCTATCCAGCCATTCGGTTGGTAAGCATAAAGGTTGAAGGTCATTGTAAATAAATTAGAAAAATACTGACCTGTATTTTGAATTGTCGTTTGAAGCAAATAAATGCTTGGTCCACAAATGAAAACAAAGGTTAATAAAATAACGGCTAAAACTAGATTCAATTCGGATAGGCGTTTTACCCCTTTATCAAGGCCTAAAAAGACCGATAAAGAAGCCAAAATACTCACCACGACAATTAAAATAATCTGTATATAAGTGCTTTGCTCTATACCTAAAAGATAATGCAAGCCAGAGTTAATCTGGGTAACACCGAATCCGAGAGAAGTTGCTACACCAAATACCGTACCAATAGTCGCAAATATATCGATGCTGTCGCCCCAAGGCCCATAAATCTTTTTACCAATGAGAGGATAAAGGGCTGAACGGGTCTTTAAGGGTAAATTATGTCGATAAGCAAAATAAGCTAAAGATAGTCCCACTAATGCATAAATTGCCCAAGCATGTAAGCCCCAGTGGAAGAAGGTCACCCTTAATGCTTGCTGTGCTGCCTCAATAGTCTGAGCATCCCCACTCGGTGGATTAACATAATGCATGACAGGTTCGGCAACTCCGAAGAACATGAGACCGATACCCATCCCTGCTGTAAACAGCATGGCAAACCAAGACCCATTATTATATTCAGGCTGACTATGGTCAGGTCCTAATTTAATTCGACCTATTGATGAACAGGCGATATAAATCAATAAAATAAGAAAGAAGGCTACAGATAAAACATAAAACCAGCTAAATGAATCGGTGATCCATTGTTTTAATTGCTGCGTTAGAAGTTCAAAAGAACTCGGGGCGATCACAACAACTGCCAAGAACAAAGCAATAATAATGACCGTACCAAAAAATACGTTAGGATTAACGTTTGCGAACCAACCTGGTTGTTTGGAAGGCATAACTCCTCCATGTTATTTTAATGAAAAGTGATAGGCATAAAGCCAATAAAGACATTCACAGAATGAACAAAGTTAAATCTTTCAATAGAGAAAGCCGATAATACTTTAAATAAACTTAAATAATATTGCAGTTACAAAGGTGTAAAAAATTAAAACACCGTCTCCTTTATTTGTCAGAATCCTTCTTTGCTGGATGGGCAATGTACTGTAGAGCAATTAAACGTGTGACAATCAAAGCGAGATACATCACGCCACAAAACATTTGTAGCATGGCTAAAACGCGTGCTGGTGGACTAAGCGGCATTAAATCAGATAAGCCTGTTGCTGACTGTAAGCTAAAGCTCAGGAACAGTAGATCTAACCAAGTCTGGAAATGATGAGCATTGTTTGGATTTTGGAAGCTCGCAGGAATCAATAACTGACAAATGTTGTAGAGGAAGGCAAAGCCCCAAGCAAGCAAAGTAAAAACTGCAGCAGCTGCAAATAGTTCATCTCTTGTTAAATATCGATCAGCAAACATATAACGAAATAAACCGTAAGCAGCCGAAAAGTAAGCCAGTGCTTCACAGCTATGGGCAAAAATCTGGACCGTTAAATTGCTATAGCCTAATAAAATAAAGACTGAGGATATAATCGCTCCACTGACAAAAGTTAATCCCAGAAAAGTAAACATTGGGGTTTGACGAATGACCTTGGCAATAATAAGTAGGGCAAGCACTCCTAAAGCCCACGTTAGGGTCCGGTAAAATACATCATGAAAAGTGAGCATGGCCAAAATGAGTAGGATAAATTGCACAAGCAGTAACCATGCAGAAGGTAGCAGTCGAAAGCTCGCCCAGAAGTCCATGATAGATCGCATTTAATTATTTTCCTTTTTCATTATGTTTTGAATTATAGGAAATCATACTGTACAAAAAATAGGACAAACAAGTTGTTCTTTATTAAAGAGCTTCTTTCACTTTAAGTTATACGATCAACAAAAAAAGCCCCGCAGGGCTTTTAATGAGATAGATATTTAATCCATTTTGATTTTAGTGATCTGAGGCACCAGAAGCACCGATACCTGTCATTGAACGAACGTATTGGGCATCGAATGCAGCACGCTCTTTTTTAGCACGGGCAGAGTTGTCAGTCACCGAGAAGAACCAACAGCAAAGGAATGACAATGGCATCGCAAATAATGCAGGACCATTGAATGGGTTAACTGGTGTATCAGAGATTTTTAAAGTATCTACCCAAACCGCTTTAGACAGAACAATAAGTACTACCGCTGTTACAAGACCAACTACACCACCGATAACTGCACCACGAGTGGTTAAACCTTTCCAGAACATTGATAGAACAAGAATTGGGAAGTTTGCACAGCATGCCACAGAGAACGCTAAGCCCACCATGAATGCTACGTTTTGCTTTTCAAACAAGATACCCAAAATCATGGCAAAGATTGCTAAACCAAGTGTCGCAATTTTTGACATACGAAGTTCTGAAGCTGGAGTCGTTTGACCTTTCTTGAATACGTTAGCGTATAAGTCATGTGAGATTGCAGATGCACCAGAAAGTGTTAAACCAGCAACAACAGCAAGAATCGTTGCGAACGCTACTGCTGAAATGAAGCCCATGAATAAGTCACCGCCTAAAGCGTCACTTAAATGCACGGCTGCCATGTTGTTACCACCAACAAGTTCAAGCTTGCCTGATACTGCCATTTTTGCAACATCAAGGAATTGAGGGTTGTTTGATACGAAAAGGATCGCACCGAAACCAATAATGAAAGTTAAAAGATAGAAGTAACCAATGAAACCTGTCGCAACCACAACCGATTTACGCGCTTCTTTTGCATCTTTTACAGTGAAGAAACGCATAAGAATATGTGGAAGACCTGCTGTACCAAACATGAGTGCCAAGCCAAGAGATAATGCATCAATCGGGTTTGCGGCAAGTTTACCCGGACCCATAATTTTTGCAGCTTCTTCAAAGCTTACACTGTGGACTTTACTGAATACTTCAATTGATTGAGTGAACATGTTGCTGAAGCTAAAACCAACCGCTTTCATCACCATGAATGCCATGAAAGTCGCGCCACTAAGCAACATAACTGCTTTAATGATCTGTACCCATGTTGTTGCCAACATGCCACCAAAAATTACGTATGCCATCATTAATAGACCAACGATGACAACAGCAATGTTGTAGTTCAAACCAAATAGTAATTTGATGAGCTGGCCCGCACCTACCATTTGAGCGATCAAATAGAATGCGACAACCACAAGCGAGCTTAAGGCAGCTAAAGTACGGACCGGTTTTTCTTCGAGACGGAATGACACTACATCTGAAAGATTGTATTTACCGAGGTTACGTAAACGCTCTGCAACCAAGAATAAAACGATTGGCCAACCTACCATAAACCCAAGAGAATAAAGTAAGCCATCAAAACCCGAACTAAACACCATCGCGGAAATACCAAGGAAAGATGCTGCTGACATGTAGTCACCGGCAATTGCCAATCCGTTTTGGAAACCGCTGATTCCGCCCCCTGCGGTATAGAAATCTTGTGCTGATTGAGTTTGTTTTGCAGCCCACTTAGTAATAAACAAAGTGAAACCAACAAAGATCAAGAACATAATAATGGCATGCCAGTTGGTGGCTTGCTGTTCGGCTTCACCCAAATCTGGACCAGCCATAGCAACAGTTGAATATAGCGATGCTGCTGCCAATAAGGCTTTCGCTTTTAATGAATTCCATTTCATATTAGTGTAATCCTTTCTCATGCGTGATGGCTTCAACTTCCTTCAACGCTTCTTCACTCAACTGGTCAAGGGTATTGTTTGCGATATAGGAATACACGCCACACAGTAGGAAAGATAAAACAATAATTCCTAAGCCTAGTGGAATACCCCATGTCGTTACACCACCACTAAATGAACTCATTAAAAATTCTTTGTTGTAGCCAACAAGTAGCATAAAGCCCACATAAAGCACTAACATAATGATTGTGAGCGTCCAGCTTAATGCACTTTTTTTCTTGACCATCTTTTGAAACTTTGGATTGCGTAGAATCTGTTCTACTTGGCTTTGATCCATAACCAAACTCCTTGCCTGTGCCCAACCTTGGTCACTTTTTTAATAGTAGTTTCTCATTATTAAAATTAGCAAAATAACGTGTAATTCGTAACTTAGACTTTGGTCGTTAAAATTTAATCAATTTATAGCTTTGTTTCTGCTTGCGGTATGATAGGCGCAAGGTTTTAATCATGTAGGTCATATGAACAGCTGGCTGATTATTGGGGTACTCACTTTTTATATAGCACTCTTATTTATTTGTGCTTTTTTTGGCGAGAAGCATGCTAGTCGCCTGAGTACACGTGGCCGGATGTTCTTGTTTAGTTTGACCTTAGGTGTTTACTGTTCATCTTGGACATTTTATGGTGCAACCGGAGCTGCCGTCCGAGAAGGCGTCATTTTCTTACCTATTTATTTAGGTCCGCTGTTATTTGTCTGGTTTGGTTACGATATCTGGCGACGTTTAGGCCGAGTACGTCAACACCACGCGATTTCCTCAATTGCTGACTTTGTTGCTGCACGTTATGGCAAAAGCGGCGTATTGGCATCGTTGGTTACGATCTTGGCAGTTATTGCGATTATTCCCTACCTTGCCCTACAGTTACGCGCAATTGCCTTAAGTACATCAGTCATATTGGAGCAAAATGCTCATATTCATACGACCACCAATAGCGTTTTGCTTTTAACTAGTGTCCTTGCGATTTTAGCCATGATCTTCGGTACAAGGCAGATTGCAAACACTGAGCAGCATGGTGGCCTCATGTTAGCGGTGGCATTTGAATCTTTTGTAAAATTATTCGCCCTAATCTGTGTCGCTTTATTTTTTATTTTTGAAGCACCCGCGAACTTAGTACAAGTCTCAGCCGACGTAAACCAAACCTTTCAAGAAGTTCAGTTATTTGGGGTGCCTGAAACTTTCTGGATTCAGACATTATTGGCAGGTCTGGCAATTATCTGTTTACCCCGTCAGTTTCATGTGGCTGTTGTCGAATTACGCGATGAAAAGCACATTCGCGGTGCACGTAAATGGTTTGCGGCTTATCTCATTTTAACGATTTTAGCTATTATCCCGATTGCAAGCTGGGCTTTGCATGCAGCGCCAAAATTCCTAACTGTGCCTGATGTGGCAGTACTCTCATTACCATTGAGTTATAACCAAGAATGGTTAGCCCTACTGGCCTTTTTAGGTGGGTTCTCTGCCTCAACAGGCATGTTACTGGTGTCATCAGTTGCATTATCTATCATGCTCAGTAACGACTTGATTATGCCCGCACTATGGCGTTTTAAGCTGCTATCACGTCACGATAAACATTTACCTAAAGTTCTTAAATTCAGCCGTCGTATTAGTATTGTCGCGGTGATGTTACTTGGCTTTTTATTCTTCCATTTCTTTAATGATATTAACCAGCTTTCAGTATTTGGTTTATTGGCATTTAGTGCGGTTGCTCAATTCGCTCCTGCACTAATTGGAGGATTGTATTGGCGAGGTGGAAGTCGCCAAGGCGTTTATGCAGGTCTTATTGTTGGCTTTTTAATGTGGAGTTACACATTACTATTTCCAACCATCTTACGTAGTTTGCCGGAAGCCTATCAAGAAACAGCCCAGAGTATTTTGCTTTTTGGCCCTTTTGGAATTAATGCATTACGTCCAGAATCACTTTTTGGCTTTGAATCATTTGCTCCACTTACACACGGCGTTATTTGGTCACTCGGTTTAAATATTGTTTTATATATTTGGATTTCTAAACTTTACCGCCCAAGTGTGGCAGAACAAATTCAGGCAGAAAGCTTTTTCTACTATGAAACTAAGCCTCTGCCATCTCCACATACTTCTACCGATTTGACCTATTTACCGCACGATGCTGCACGTTTAAAAGTAGGTGATCTGTTCGCCCTTGCTAAAAGAATTACGGGTGAGCAACCCACAACCCAAGCGTTCGAGAACTTTTGTGAACAAAATCATCTCACGCTCAACCCCAATAGTATCGCCAACGGGATGTGGTGGCGATTCACCGAACAATACTTAGCTGGCATTATCGGCGCAGCCTCTGCCCGTACTTTGCTCACTACAGCAATGATTAATAATGGTTTGGCATTAGGCCAAGTCGCCAATATTTTAGACCAAGCCTCACAATGGCAACGTTTCAATCAAAACTTGCTGATGACCATGATTGACCACATGACACAAGGGGTAAGTGTGGTCGATAAAAACATGTGTTTAGTCGCGTGGAACAACCAATATTTAAAACTGTTTGGCTACCCAAAAGATTTAGTCTATGTGGGTTGTCCAATTGCCGATCTGATTCGTTATAACGCTGAACGCGGCGAATGCGGCCCCGGTTCAGTCGAAGAGCATGTTCGTAAACGCTTACACTGGATGAAAGTCGGAAGTGCGCATGAATTTGAACGAATCCGTAAAGACGGACGCGTTATTCAAATGCGCGGTAATCCTATTTCAGGCGGGGGCTTTGTAACTACCTTCGCCGACATTACTGCTTTCCGTGCAAATGAGGCAATACTGGAAGCCCGTGTAAAAGACCGAACCCAACAACTTGCCGATGCCTTAACCGAGCAACAGCTCGCGCGCGAACAAGCCGATATGGCTAATATGTCAAAAAGCCGCTTTATTGCTGCGGCAAGTCATGACTTATTACAACCAATGCACGCTGCCCGTCTGTTTAGTACGGTTCTTGAACAAAGCATTGCGACCGAAGAAGATCGTCAAACTTTGCAACAACTTGACCGTGCTCTATATGGTGCAGAAAGTATGCTCTCTGCCCTGCTCGATATTGCACGTTTAGAAGGCGGCACCATACAGCCAAAAAGACAGCCTTATCCTCTGCACGATTTATTAAGCGACCTCGAACTACAGTTTAAGTCGATTGCTGCACAGCGAAATATTTCATTAAAAGTTCACGATGTATCATTCTGGATTGACACAGATCCACAGTGGATACGACGCATTATTCAAAACTTTGTGAGTAATGCACTGCGTTATACAGCCAAAGGCCGAGTGATTGTTGGTGTATTACGTTCAGCTCAAAAACCTGGACACATTCGAATTGGTGTCTGGGATACAGGTCCCGGAATTGCCGAAGAGCAACGTATTAAACTATTTCAAGAATTCGAACGCTGTGGGCATTTATCACCGTGGGGTGAGCAAGGTTTAGGTTTGGGTCTTGCTATTGTGCAGCGTATGACGGGTTTGTTGAATTATCCAGTCCATGTCTATTCGCAACTCGATAAAGGTTCCTGCTTTATGATTGAGGTTCCGGTGGTAGAAGCTCCAAAAGTGATAACCCCAACCGTACAGGCAGTACCTTTAAAAACCAAAGCCTATCGGATTTTATGTTTAGACAATGATGAAACTATTCTTGAGGGCATGAGTAGCTTATTAGGTCGATGGGGTTATGAGGTTTTTAAAGCCACTGAACCTGAACAAGCACTTGAAATTATTCAAAAAGAAAATACTCAGGTCTGGCTTATCGATCAGCATTTAAACAACAACCAACTCGGTGTCGATTTTATTATGCAAAATCGCCAGCATGATGTTCCGGTTGCTTTAATTACCGCAGACTCTCATCCTGAGTTACCTCAGCAATTGAAAGAACTGAATATTGTTTTACTCAAAAAACCGCTTAAGCCAGCTTCTCTAAGAGCATGGTTATCGGGACTTAAAATTGCCAGCGAGGTAGATTAAATATTTTTCTCCCAAACCTTTTTATAAGTTTGGGAGAGATTTTTGGCAAAAATTATTGGACTAATTTAAGCCAATAGGCAGAACTGCTCAAAAAGTCTACTTTTGTTGATTAAATAATTGGCCAAACTTTCCATTAGCCCTTTTTCTATGGCAAAGCTCACCTTTTTTGTAAGTGAACACTTGTACACTTAGTTACAATTTCATAAGTTAATGTTTTTTAAAATTATAATTAGCAAAAAATAACCACATACGACTTTAGTCGTATTCTACTTGCATTCTTGATGACACATAAATATTCAAAACCTATTTATTAAATGTACAGTCATTTTTATAACCCATTTCCATATTAAGCACCCCGCTCACGAATTAATGCAAAGGACAATTGCCATGAATATTTCTGATAACAGCCCACAAGGCCAACTTTCGTCTCAACAATTTTATCGTCAATACAGTGCCAATGCTTTACTTCCTGAACTAGATTGGCAAAGTATTTTCCCCCACAGCAAACTGAATGATGCCCACATCAAAGCATTAAATACGATTTATCAGTGTGCCGTCCCCCTTGCACTTAATGTATTTCATGATCTAAATTTTGATGTATTTGCACCTGCGGCTTATCATCCTCAAGGTTTAGGTTTATTTGACAAATTGGCTCAACAAGAAGAAAACTTTTTAAAAGTTCTTAGCGCTGAAAGTGAAAATCTTGACCATGACACACGTCATCAAATCTGGAGCATGCTACTCCGTGGTGGCGCTGTTTTAGTTTTCAAAGCTTGGCTAGGTCATGTCAAACTTGGAGAAAATCAGTTAGATATGACTCAGTTTGATGAGCTTTCTGACTTGCTCTTTATTAAGACACCTCCGCATCAACTTGCTGAACGTTTGCATGTAGATGAAAAAGCAAAACTTGACCATATCTTCTTAATGTATGGCAATGACATTTTCCTTGATCGATTCAATAGTCTGGAAACTGCTGCTCTGTTCGTTGATTTAGGTGTTTATGATGCAGCTTTCTTAAGCTTGCGTGATGACCGTGTGGCTGAATATTTAAAAAGCAAAGGCTATGTGACTCAAGAACAAATTGATGATTTGCAATGCGCGCTTAACCCATTGTACTGCGACAGCCTAACACCAAAGCAAGATTGTCTTGCTTAAGTGGCACACATAAAAAAGACCTCAATCGAGGTCTTTTTTTTAGATTTTCTTATCTTCAATATTTAATGCACTAATGGCCAATACGGCTTGTGTACGGTTTTGCACACCTAATTTTCTAAAGATAGCCGTTACGTGAGCTTTAATCGTTGCTTCTGAAACATCAAGCTCGTATGCAATCTGTTTATTTAACAAACCTTCTGCAACCATCATCAACACACGGAATTGCTGAGGTGTTAATGATTGAATACGTTCAGCTAAAGCAGTTTCATCTGCTGCTCTCGGGTCAAGGTTAAGATTAGATGGCAAGTTAGGTGGCAACCAGATATCACCTTCTAAGACTTGACGAATCGCTTCGCCAATATGGCTTGGATGAGCCGACTTAGGAATATAACCCATCGCACCATGAGCGATTGCACGCTGAATGATTGAAGTTTCTTCATGTGCAGAAACAACAATAATCGGAATAGATGGATACTGTGCTCTTACATAAACCAGAGCCGAAAAGCCTGAAGCACCCGGTAAATTTAAATCGAGTAATACTAGATCAGGTTCTGCCCCATTTTCCAAACGCTCATAAAACTCATCAACCGAGGCTGTTTCATGAATTTGTGCCTGTGGCAGGCTATAACGTACTGCTTGAATTAAAGCATGACGAAACAAAGGATGATCATCAACGATTAAAATATTCATAAGCGATTAAAGTAATCTTGAGCATAAGTATGGCCTATTGTAACCCTACTATTTAGATGAAAGATACGTTCATCTTATCCATTTTTATGCAAAATGTTGATAAATGCAGAACTTAGCCAAGATTTTCAGATGTTTTTTAACTTTTAATCAAAATTAATCTGTTTTTTATATAAGCTTCCTTTTTATTATAAAAAATATATCACCTATAATTATATAAAATAAAAACAGCAACTTAATAGAAAAACAAAGTATAAAAATCCACTATTTATCTTTTATATTTAAAACTGATAAGGTTGACCAATTTCGTTATTTTACAGTTTACCGTCGTTGTTGATTAATAAGTCCAATCTCTTGTTTTAGGCTTAGGAACCAAATTATGACTGGTATCACATCACCAAAACCTTTAAATATCGTTGCTGTTTCTGGTGGCTTAAATACCCCATCTAAAACGGAAAGTCTGGTTCAAGCCATTCTTGATGAATTATCAGAAGCAATCGATATTAAAGTTCACTTTATTAAATTAAGCGAAATCGGGCCTCTATTAGGCGGCGCATTTTATCGCAACCAACTTCCACAACGCGTACAAGATGACCTTGCAGCAGTTGAAGCAGCAGATGCTTTAATTGTAGGAACACCCGTTTACCGTGCTTCTTTTACAGGTCTTTTCAAACATTTCTTCGATTTTGTTGAACAGACTGCTTTAGTCGATGTGCCTGTACTTTTAGCAGCATCGGGCGGTAGTGATCGTCATGCACTCGTACTTGAACATCAACTTCGTCCATTATTTAGTTTCTTCCAAGCACAAACTTTACCAATTGGCGTATATGCGACAGATCGTGACTTTACTCCGGAATATACGGTGAAAAGCGAGCAATTATCAGATCGTATTACGTTAGCAGTAGCACGCGCATTACCAATTTTAGAATGGGCGCCAGCGAAAGGTAAACGTGCTGAAGTGGTTAAATCTAAATCACAGCAAGCAAATCAAGAGCTTGGTATTAACAAGCAAATTGAGCAAGAAGAAGTATTACCTTCAGCAGCTGTACCAGACCTTGATGCGGCAGAATCTCGTTTGCATCACAAGTCTGGCAAATCATTAACGCATGTTGCCTAAGCGCAATATCGCTAAATAAAAAGAACGAATGGGGAGAGCGAACCATGACGCAATTACAACAACCAATTAAATTTGCTTATTGGGTACCAAACGTAAGCGGTGGCCTTGTAGTGAGTAACATCGAACAGCGTACAGACTGGAGTTATGACTACAATGTTCGACTTGCACAGGCTGCCGAAAACAATGGTTTTGAATATGCGCTCACCCAAATTCGTTTTACGGCGGGGTACGGGGCAGAAAACCAACATGAATCGGTAAGTTTCAGTCATGCATTACTAGCAAAAACTGAAAAATTAAAAGTCATTGCGGCTATTCTGCCCGGCCCTTGGAAACCTGCACTTGCGGCTAAACAACTTGCAACGATTGATTATCTAACTGAAGGTCGTATTGCGATTAACGTAGTGAGTGGCTGGTTCAGAGGCGAGTTTGATGCCATTGGTGAAGAGTGGCCTGAGCATGATGAACGTTATGTTCGCTCCGAAGAGTTTATTCGCACTCTAAAAGGAATATGGACCACCGATAACTATAGTTTCGATGGTAAATACTACCAGTTCCGAAACTACACGCTTAAACCAAAACCTTTGCAAAAGCCTTATATCGAAGTTTTCCAAGGTGGCAGTTCACGTGCTGCACGTGACATGGCGTCTCGCGTATCTGACTGGTATTTCACTAACGGTAATACGGTAGAAGAAATTCAAAAACAAGTCGAAGATATTCGCACTAAAGCAAAAGCCAATAATCACCATGTCAAAATTGGGGTAAATGCGTTCATTATTGCCAGAGATACCGAAGAAGAAGCAAAAGCGGTACTCCAAGAAATTATTGATAAAGCCAATACGGAAGCGGTAAATGCATTTGGAGATGCTACACGTGAAGCAGGTGCTGCTTCACCAGAGCAACAAGGTAACTGGGCAAAATCAACTTTTGAAGATCTAGTGCAATACAACGATGGCTTTAAAACCAATTTAATTGGTACGCCGCAGCAAATTGCAGAGCGTATTGTGGCACTCAAAAATGTAGGTGTTGATTTGATTCTTTCCGGATTTTTACACTTTATTGAAGAGGTGGAATATTTCGGAGAAAAAATTCTGCCGCTCGTTCGTCAGTTAGAACTTCAACAGGAAAAGGAGGTAGAAATCCAAGCTAAATCAGCCTAACCCCCCCCAGTTAAAACAGCGCAAGATAATAAAAACAATAAATTAAAAATAAAGAATTTATTGGCTCCAAGACTCGGCTTGGAGCCTTTATTTTTTTAGGATTTCTCGACTTCTCGAATCACTGTTTCAACCGAGTAACGGCACCATTTTGAAAGTTTTTCGATAAATTCATTTAAGGCAGCGGGTTCAAAATGGCTTACGATCATATAGCAAGCATTACCCATGACTTTAAAACATTCATCGATTTGTTCGTATTGCTTCACTAAATTTTCAATTTCTTCAAATGCGCGTTGTTCATTTAAATGCAAATGAACAAATTGTTTATGCGAATATTGAACGGCAATGGTGTAGTTTTTGATAACACCTGCATCCATTAACTGAGCAATTCGAGCGCCCACCGCCTGCCCTGTTCGATGGACACGCTGCCCAATTTCTTTATTTGTCAGACGAGAATCTTGTTTGAGTAATGCAATAATTTTTAGATCAATCGGGTCTAATTCAATATTCATTTTTCATGGCGAAAGAAAACTAGCGTTAATGCTTTCATAGGACTATAGCCGATTTTTCAAGCAGAGAATAATCTTGTTTTATCTCATATCAACAAGAGTGACCTCATGAAACAAGCTCTATTAGTTATCGATGTACAAAATGATTATTTTAAAAATGGCAAAATGGAATTGGTTGGGCCAGATCAAGCGCTCGATAAAATAAAGCAGCTTGAACAATATTTTAACGAGAAAAATTTACCGATTATTTATGTGCAGCATATTAACCCGCCACAAGCCAGCTTCTTTCAAGAAAATACAGATGGAGTGTTACTTCATCCTGAACTCAGTGCTGGCAGTGATTCATTAATCGTGACAAAGCATTATCCAAACAGTTTTTTAGAGACCAATTTAGATGAGCTTTTAAAAGCACATCAAATTGAACAACTTATTATTACAGGCATGATGACGCATATGTGTATTGATTCAGGTACACGTGCAGCCAAAGAACTTGGCTATCAACCCATCTTAATTGCAGATGCAACCGCAACTCGCGATTTAAGCCATGACGGAAAAACTGTAAAAGCTGAAGACGTACAAACTGCTTTTTTAACTGCGCTAAGTACGTTTGCAAATGTAGAAAATACTGCTGACTTTTTAGCAAGCTCTTAGTAGAAAGCAATAAAAAAGCCCCAGATGGGGCTTTTTTAAAATTAGTTCTGCTTATCAGGATAAACCGTTGTAATTAACTGATCTACCACTGCAGGCTCAGCCAAGGTTGAGGTATCACCTAAACTATCTAGCTCATTCGCTGCAATTTTTCTTAAAATACGGCGCATGATTTTACCCGAACGCGTTTTAGGTAACGCTGGTGCCCAATGTAGTGCATCAGGTGAGGCCACAGGTCCAAGCACTTTACGTACCCAGTTGATTAACTCTTTACGCAGCTCTTCCGATTCTGCAACACCTGCCTGTAAGGTCACGAAAGTACAAATACCTTGTCCTTTAATCTCATGTGGCATACCCACCACTGCTGCTTCTGCTACAGATTCATGCGAAACCAAAGCACTTTCAATTTCAGCAGTACCTAGACGATGACCTGAAACGTTTAAGACGTCGTCAACACGACCTGTGATCCAGTAATACCCATCTTCATCACGGCGAGCACCATCGCCTGTAAAATAAGTATTTTTAAAGGTCGAGAAATAAGCTTCAATAAAGCGGTCCGGATCACCCCAAATAGTACGCATCTGGCCTGGCCATGAATCTTTAATCACAAGGTTACCTTCAACCGCACCTTCTAGCTCATTACCTTCACCATCCACAATGGCGGGTTGAATCCCAAATAACGGACGTGTTGCTGAACCTGGTTTTAAAGCTGTTGCACCCGGCAATGGAGCAATCAAAATACCGCCTGTTTCGGTTTGCCACCATGTATCAACAATCGGGCAGCGGCCTTCACCAACAACATTGTAGTACCAATTCCAAGCTTCAGGGTTAATAGGTTCACCGACCGAACCGAGTAAACGCAAGCTGCTACGGTTACTTTCGCGTACAAATGAATCACCCTCTCGCATCATGGCGCGAATTGCGGTTGGAGCTGTATATAAGATAGAAACTTTATGTTTATCGACTACGTGACCAAGACGTGCCCATGTTGGGTATTGAGGCACGCCTTCAAACATTAAGGTCGTGGTACCATTTGCTAGCGGTCCATAAATTAGATAACTATGTCCTGTAATCCAACCGATATCGGCTGTACACCAATACACATCATCTTGTTTTAAATCGAAGACCTCTTTAAAGGTACTGGTTACATAAACTAAGTAACCGCCTGTCGTATGCAACACACCTTTCGGTTTACCTGTCGAGCCCGATGTATAAAGAATAAATAAAGGGTCTTCTGCCTTCATCGGCTCTGGAGGACAGTTTGCATCAACCTCCATAATAATGAGGTGATACCACAAATCACGACCAGGCTTCATTTCAATCGGGTTTGCATTACGGTAAACCACAATCACATTTTCAACACACTCAGTACCCGGCAATGCTAAAGCCAAATCAACATTTTCTTTGAGCGGTAATAGTTTTCCGGCACGTAGACTTGAGTCTGCGGTAATCACCAGTTTAGCTTGGCTGTCTTCAATACGACTTGCTAAAGAATCTGGCGAGAACCCACCAAATACCACACAGTGAACAGCACCAATACGGGCACAAGCTAACATGGCAATTGCAGCTTCTGTCACCATTGGCATATACAGTACAACGCGGTCACCTTTACCAATGCCATATTTCTTTAAAACGTTGGCAAAACGGCAGACTTCGTCGTGTAATTCTTTATAAGAGACAATCTTATGACGAGAAGGATGGTCACCTTCCCAAATAATTGCAGGTTTATGTGGATGTTCTTTAAGATGCCTGTCTAGGCAGTTTGCTGACACGTTCAACTCACCATCAGCAAACCATTCAATTTTAAAATTGTCTTTGTCAAAACTAGTATTTTTAACTTGGGTAAATGGCTTTATCCAATCGACAATTTTAGCTTGCTCTGCCCAGAATTCATCTGGGTTCTCGATAGAGTGTTGATAACGTTTAAAGTAGTCTGCTTCAACAGTACGAGCTGTTTTTTTAAATTCCTCTGGTACTGGATAGATCTCATTCATACGCAACTTCCTTGATCTTGTGCATCCCATCTCGAGACTGTGGCTATTATTTTACTGGATCTTATTTGCATGCCTTTGCAGTATGATGACTCTTTCAAAGCCTAGACAATGCGACTTTGGTCATATATTAACCACTTACTCAAGCATACGAAATTATGAACATTTTTATAAAATTAAGTTGATTTAAAACATTTGTCTATAGCTTTTACTTTTATAATTTTTTCAATATTTGATGGTTTTGATCATCAACAAAGATTATTTTGTCTCTCATATGCAACCTAGGAATAAAATAATATGTTTGCCCAAACAACTTCCTCACGCCCACCACAACTGCCTTTAAAAGATAGCCCTTTTTCAATTCATGGCCGTTTTAACCGTATGAGTTATTTAGGTGGATATGGACTGATTTATTTAGTCACAATCGTGGGTTATTTTATTCTGGCCTCCTTTCTTGGAAGTTTTCAGCTTTCAAGTAATTTATTTAATTTTGAGTTTTATAGCTCTCTTTCTGGCCTCAGTGCTTTGGTGGTATGGGCTTTTTGGCTATTCCTGATTTATTTAAATGTTGTTCTCGTCGTGCGACGTTTGCATGATCTAAATAAAAGTGGTTGGATGGGATTACTACTATTCATTCCAGTTGTTCAGTTCTTTTTTATGATTTATTTACTACTTGCCTCAGGTACAGCAGGTCCAAATCAATATGGTCCATCTCGACCATCAACGTTCATAGAAAAGTTAATGGCTTGGTTTATTTTATTCGCTATTTTAATTAGCCTTATTTCTACCGCAGGCTTTTTTTACTACTTCTCTGGTACCGATACTATTCAAACCCCGTCACAAATCTTACAAAAAGGAACGGAATACTTTTAATTAAAAAACACTTTATTATTCAGATGAACTCATTATAGTAGGCGCACATTTTATCTCCTACTATGATGAAAGCCGATCATCGCTTTCATAATTTTTTAAAATAGAGACTTGTCGTGGCTGATGAACAAAAATCCTTAACGGATGTTGCAAAAAATACAGGCGAACTTTTGCAAGAAGCAGGTACTAAAACCACTCAAACGGTTTTAGCCCATACCGAAAAGTATCATGATGCCTATACCACTATTGATAAAATCGTGGATAGCTTCTGGGAACGTGTGCCTTATATTTGTATTGCGATTATCGTTTTTATTATTTTTTGGCTACTCACCAAATTATTTAAGTTCTTTGTTCGTAAAACCTTAGAAAATCGTTCTTATACGCGCCAAAACCTAGTGTTGGTTCTAAACCGTGTAGGAAGTACGACAATTTTATTTTTTGGATTCTTAATTGCACTTGTCATCATGATCCCAGGTTTTACCCCAGGGCAACTCATGAGCGCGTTAGGGATCGGTTCGGTCGCAATTGGTTTCGCATTTAAAGATATTTTCCAAAACTTGCTTTCAGGTATTTTGATTTTATTGAGCGAACCGTTCCGTATTGGCGACTCAATTGTGGTGAATTCGCTTGAAGGAACTGTTGAAGATATCCAAATTCGTGCAACATTCTTACGCTCTCCAGATGGCCGTCGTATTGTTATTCCAAATGCCACAGTTTATACGAGCGCTTTAACTGTAAATACGGCTTATCAGCAACGACGTTGTGAGTTTGTAGTCGGCATTGGATATGACGACGATGAACAAAAAGCTAAACAGATTATTTTAGATATTCTTAATAATGACCGAAATGTACTCAGTCAGCCGGCTTTCTCGGTTAACGTTACAGCTTTAGCAGATTTCTCGGTTAACTTGACTGTACGTTGGTGGGTTGATACTACTGAAACTGATATGTCCTCATCTACAAGCACCATTCAAGCTCAAGTAAAACAAGCTTTCAATGAGAATGGAATTAATATTCCTTACCCAATTCAGGAATTAAAAATGGCTTCAAATCAGCCACTTTTAAACCCAGAAGCATCAACTAAAGAGACGACCTAAAATATAAGAAATAGACGTTTCAGTTCTTAAAATACGGTTGCATAAGCTCACAGCTTGGCAGCCGTTTTTTGTGAGCAAATCAATTTCATAGGGAATAAAGCCGCCTTCGGGTCCAACGACTACACTGCACGCATGCGGAATATTAACTGGCATGCTCTGCTCGGCATACGGATGAGCCACATAGGCGGGACTTTCCTTTGAAATTAAGTTTGGTAAAACATCTTCAACAAAAGGTTTAAAGCGTTTATATAATTGAATTTCAGGAACAATGGTGTCGCCTGCTTGCTCAAGCCCTAAAGTCACATAGTTATCAAGTTGTTGCAAAAATGGAGTTTGCCAATAGCTTTTATCTACCCGATAACTATGAATCAAACTAATTCTTTCAACACCTAGAGTCACACTATCCATAATTAAACGGCGTAAAACTTTGGGCCTTGGTAACCCTACGATTAAATGTACTGGAAGTTTTGCAGGTACAACTTCTTCAGTGATAGGCCGTATACAAACTTCTTGCTCATTCATCGAAACAATTTCAGTGGTATAGCGTGCACCATTACGAACACCAACTTTTAGATTTTGGCCAACCGTAATATCAAGATGTTCACGCAAATGCTGTAATTGGCGTTTTGAACGGATTGACCACAACTCTGACTGAACATCATCAGATTCTAACAAAACGATATTCATAGTTTTTCGGCCAAATACCGATTAATTACGCCAATATGTTTTTGTAATGAACCTTGGTTACGCTGCAAAACTTTATGCGCCTGCTCAACCACCTGCTTTGCTTCTTCAGGCTCGGCTAAACATGCCATCCAGATTGCTACAACTTGCTCAGCGTCTTGAGCAATGAGCACCCCATTTTCATCAATAAATTCATCAACAATGGTTTGGAAATTAAAGTAACGAGGTCCAATTACGGTCGGTACATTTAAAACCATAGGCTCCAAAATATTATGCCCACCGCCCGGTTCATTAAGTGATCCACCCACAAAACACACCTGACTTAGGGCGTACCATAACCAAAGCTCCCCCATACTATCGGCTAGATAAACCTGTGTACTCGTATGAATACTTTGGTTCAAGCTTCTACGATGAGTAATTAAATCTAGGTTTTGGCAAATTTCAAAGACTTCGTCGAAACGTTCAGGATGTCGAGGTACGACAATACAAACTAACTCTGGATCTGACCTTAGATAAGGCTGAAGTGCTTGCAAAATTTGTAGTTCTTCGGGTGCATGTGTACTGGCAATTGTCAGTACTTTTCGTTGGCCCAAATACCATAGCTGGTATAGCTTTGCTGCCTGATTTATAAATGCTTCTGGTGCGTGAATATCAAATTTAATATTTCCAACCACCTGACTTTTTTGTTGATCTAAACCAAGTTCTACATAACGTTGTCGAGTCGCATTATCTTGTGCCAGCACCCAATCAATTTGTTTCAGCATTCCTGCTGTTAGACCTGAAACACGGCTATAACCTTTAGCTGATTTTTCTGATAATCGCGCATTTAATAATAAACAAGGAACCTGTTGTAGCTTGGCTTGATCAATTAAATTTGGCCAAAGTTCAGTTTCAACCAATGCTAAAAGTTTTGGCTGGTACAACTCAAAAAATTGTTTTAACAGATGTTTTTGATCAACAGGCAAATAAACTGCTTGAAATAAATCTAAATACGGCGCTTTTAAAAATAATGATTTGGCACGCGCTTGCCCAGTTTTAGTCGTATTAGTAACTAACACAGGCTGACCGAGTTTAAGATAATGCTCGATTAAAGGCTGCGCAGCATTGGTTTCTCCAACCGAAACAGCATGGAACCAAATTGCTCTCACATTTTTCGGAGATTCAAACGGCCCAAATCTTTCAAGACATTCCTGATTATATAATTCCTGGCTTTCTGCACGTTTTTTTATACGCCAGTGGTAAAAAGGTTTTAATAAATGGAGTGCGGTGTTGTACCAAAATGGGGTCGCCAAGCGGTTTGCCTCAAATAGTCAAAGTTTAAAACTGGGGAAAATATAACATAGATAGAAAAAATGGCAGAGTTTCGATACCTAAACTCTACCATTACAAGAAAAGCGATTTACTGAATTCAGAAATGGACGAAGTCAGCAAAACATCATTTCAAAGAACCTTATGAAGCTTCTAGTGTTGGATAGTCTGTATAACCTTCAGCACCTTTCGCATATAAAGTCGTTGCTTGAAGTTCGTTTAGTGGCAAATCTTGCTCTAAACGCTGTAAAAGATCTGGGTTAGCAATATATGCCTTACCAAAAGATACAGCATCTGCCTGACCTTCACGCAAGATACGTTTTGCTGACTCTGGTGTTAGATTCTCATTGGCAATCCATACACCATTAAATTTTTCGCGAAGTGTAGGGCTAATACTATCAGCAGCTTCATATTCACGAGAGAAAATGAAAGCAACATTACGTTGATTAAGCTGTTCCACTACATAACCAAAAGTTGCTAATGGGTTTTCATCTCCCATATCGTGTGAATCACCACGCGGTGCAATATGAACACCTACTCGGCCTGCGCCCCACACTTCAATAAATGCATCAACGACTTCTAATAATAAACGTGCGCGATTTTCAACAGGACCACCGTATTCATCATCACGTTGGTTGGTATTACTTTGAAGGAACTGGTCAATTAAGTAACCGTTCGCTGCGTGTAATTCAACACCATCAAAACCTGCTGCTTTAGCCAGTTCTGCTGAATGTTTGTATTGAGCAATAACTTCTTGAATCTCTTCAATTGAAAGTGCACGCGGTGTTACATAGGGACGTTTAGGACGTAATAAACTCACTTCACCCGCAGGTTGAATTGCACTTGGTGCAACAGGAATATCACCATCTAAAAGTTCAGGATGCGAAATACGGCCTACATGCCAAAGTTGAGCTACAATTTTTGAACCTTGAGCATGAACTGCCTCAATAATTTTATTCCAAGCTTGTGCCTGCTCTTGTGACCATAATCCTGGGGTGTCTGCGTAACCCACAGTTTTTGAACCAATTACTGTTGCTTCGGTCAAAATTAGACCAGCATTTGCACGTTGTTGATAGTATTCAACCATTAAATCATTAGGCACTCGGCTTTCACCACTACGCGCACGCGTTAATGGAGCCATTACCAATCGATTTTTGATTTCAAAATCACCAACCGTTAAAGGAGTATTGAGTTCAGCCATAATCGCCTCGACTTACACTTTTAATAATTTAAAGTGTTTGTTTTAAATGTTCGATATATTGCTGAATCAAAGCTTCGTTACGTGAAAAATAAGACCATTGACCATATTTTTGGACCTGAATAAGCCCCGCCTGTTGTAACACAGACAAATGATTGGACATTGTAGACTGAGCTACTTTACCCAAACGTTCAATATGACCTGCACAAACACCCTTCTCAAAACTACCACCACATTCTTCCACCGGTAAATAATGTGCAGGTTCTTTTAACCATTGCAAAATTTGCCGACGTAGAGGGTTGGAAAGGGCTTTGCTAATTGCATCAATATCCATAGGCTCAACACGTCTTTTAAACGAACAAAGCTTTGTTCAGCATTTCGAAAACATAATATCGCATTTTTTCGATATTCATATCTATTTTTTTCGATATTCATATCGCATTTTTTCGATTAACATTCGAAGACTGAACTGCTTTGCCGTTTTAATCGCTAAAAATCCAAGAGTTCTACATATTCATAGATGAACTGTATTTAAACTAAAAGTTCAGCAGACTCTTATAAACCTTGTTTTAAACTCGCTTCGATAAAACGATCAAGGTCACCATCAAGAACAGCACCTGTATTAGAGTTTTCAACACCCGTACGTAAATCTTTAATACGAGAATCATCTAATACATATGAACGAATTTGGCTTCCCCAACCAATATCAGACTTCGAGTCTTCTAGAGCTTGAGCTGCTTCATTACGTTTTTGCATTTCCAATTCATATAAACGTGCACGTAACTGTTTCCATGCGTGGTCACGGTTAGCATGTTGCGAACGCTGGTTCTGACACGCCACCACAATACCTGTTGGAATGTGAGTCAAACGCACAGCAGAGTCGGTTTTGTTAATATGCTGACCACCTGCACCAGATGCACGGTACGTATCGGTACGAACATCAGAAGGGTTAATATCAATTTCAATATTGTCATCAACTTCTGGTGAAATAAATACCGCAGAGAATGAAGTGTGACGACGGTTGCCACTGTCAAATGGTGATTTACGAACTAAACGGTGTACACCTGACTCTGTGCGTAACCAACCGTAGGCATATTCACCTTCAACACGAATCGTTGCTGATTTAATACCTGCTACGTCACCGTCAGACACTTCCATAAGTTCTGCTTTAAAGCCATGACGTTCAATCCAGCGCATATACATACGTAAAAGCATAGACGCCCAATCTTGTGCTTCTGTACCACCTGAACCTGATTGAATCTCTACATAGCAAGGATTCGGGTCCATTGGGTTACTAAACATACGACGGAATTCAAGTTTAGCCAGTTCATCTTCGGCAGCCCCAAGCTCAGACTGAACATCTTCAAGCAGGCTTTCATCGTCGGCTTCTACAGCCAAATCTAACATCGCTTTTGCATCTTCAAGCTGTGTAGATAAGCCATCCAATACATTAATAACGTTTTCTAGTTCACCTTTTTCTTTCGCCATTGCCTGAGCACGGCTTTGATCATTCCAGATCGCAGGGTCTTCTAACTCACGTAAAACTTCTTCTAAACGTTCTTTTTTCAGATCGTAGTCAAAGATACCCCCGTAGTGTTTGGCTACGATCAGTTAAGTCTTTCAATTGGTTTAGATAAGGATTAATTTCCACGCGAGTGTTCCCATAAGAGCAGATAAACAGTCAATTATTTTAGCATAGCTGCGGTTATCTACGAACCCGCTTTGTATTTCTCATCATATTTCATCAATTTAATTTATAAATTTTCTTCAGTTCAATTTAAGATTAATTGGTAACATTCTCATACAAAATTGGGTACTTTTACAGCATTTTTTATGATCTACACAAAATATCCTCAATTTTAATAAAATAAAACATTATGTTTTTATACTTTAAAATCAATTTGTTAAATTAAATTGATTTACATAAATATCACACGGTTACAGTACGGTTACTTGCGCAAGATTGACGACTAAGCTTTTTCGTCTAGACTAAAAGTTGTAACAAAACATTTATAAAATCGCTTTTTAGAGGGGAGAGATTCCATGAAAAAACTAGCAATTGCATCAGCTCTTTTATCTGCACTCGCAGTGAGTGGCGCAGCAAACGCTTACCAAGCTGAAGTTGGTGGTTCTTACAATTATCTTGATCCAGACAACGGTAGCAGCGTAAGTAAATTCGGTGTTGACGGGACTTATTACTTTAATCCTGTTCAAACTCGTAACGCTCCACTTGCTGAAGCAGCTTTCTTAAGCCGTGCAAGTAACGTTAACGCCCTTATCAACTATGGCGATAACAGCGGTACAAAAGATACTCAGTATGGCGTAGGTGTTGAATATTACGTTCCTAACTCAGATTTCTACCTTAGCGGTGATGTAGGTCGAAATGAGCGTGAAATTGATAACACTAATTACGACCAAAAAGTAACTACTTATGCAGCCGAAGTAGGTTATTTACCAGCTCCAGGTTTATTACTTGCTCTAGGTGTTAAAGGCTACGACGAAAAAGACGGTAAAGACGGAGCTGATCCAACAGTTCGTGCTAAATACGTAACTCAAGTAGGCCAACATGACGTAAACCTTGAAGCGTTCGGTGCGTTTGGTGACCTAGACGAATATAAAGTTCGTGGTGACTACTACATCGACAAAACTTTAAGTGTTGGTGCTGATTACTACAACAACGACTTAACTGATAAAGATGAATTTGGTATTAATGCTAAAAAATTCTTAAATCAGCAAGTAAGTGTTGAAGGCCGTGTTGGATTTGGTGATAACGACAACACTTATGGTGTTCGTGCAGCATACCGCTTCTAATCAATCCTAAAGTCATAAAAAATCCGCTCAATTGAGCGGATTTTTTTATTGGTTTAAATGTATGATGCGTAATTGTAAATTCACATTGCCATTAAATGCATTACGATCTATTTCATAGACCAAATGTACATAATCCCGCATTGGGTCAAATTCAAAACGGCCTGCTGCATTAAAAGCAATTGCATCAAAACTGTATTGGTCGAGTGCTAATTTAAGCTTCAAATGCGTTTCTTTAAGCCAGCGATAATCAACAACTTTAAAATGCCCCTCAAACTGAGGAAAAGAGAATTTTTGTCCCCAAGGCCCCAACTGTTCTATCCAATCTAATGTATTTAGTTGCAAAGCCGAAGCAGGGAGTTCTCCATCCGTCCATAGCGTTGCTTGAAACAAAGATTCTTCCATTGCTGCAATGCAATTGGTAAATGCTGTTTTAAAAGCTTCGAAGTTTTCTTTACGTATGGTTAAACCTGCTGCTGCTGCATGCCCACCAAAATGGCTCACCAATTCTGGATGTTGTTCAGCAACCTGTTCAATCGTATCTCGAATATGCACCCCATCAATTGAACGTGCAGACCCTTTTATATGAATACCATCTTCATCAGGTGCAAACACAATAGTGGGACGATGAAACTGCTCTTTTAAACGCCCTGCAACAATCCCAATCACACCTTGATGCCAGTTTTCTTCGAAGAGTATAAGAGCTTGAGGAACGTCTTCCTTTGAGAGCTGCAAGCTATCTAAAGCAGACAAGGCTTGTTGCTTCATCTCCCCTTCGATTTGACGGCGCTCTATATTTAATTGATTTAACTGTCTCGCGATTGGATAGGCAGATTCCATAGTGTCAGCTAATAAACATTCAATGCCTATACGCATGCTCTCCATGCGTCCAGCAGCGTTAATACGCGGACCTAAAACAAAACCTAAATCTTGTGCACGCAAAGATGAAGCCTCACGGCCAGCAATATCTAGCAACGCCAATATTCCGACTCGGCATTGATGTTGTTGAATACGTTTTACGCCTGCATCGACCAAAATACGATTGTTATAATCTAACACAGCAACATCCGCATACGTTCCCAAAGCAACCAAGTCTAGATATTGAGTGACTTTACTTGTACTTTTGTTTTGCTTGTTACGTAAACTTGCTAAATTGGCCAGTACATAAAATGCAACTCCAACACCTGCAAGCGCCTTACTTGGGAACTCACAACCTAACTGATTTGGATTTACAACTGCTTCTGCAAGCGGTGTTTCTTTAGTGGTTAAATGGTGATCTGTAATAACCACTTGCATGCCCAGTGCATGTGCCGCATCAACACCAGCATGGCTGGAAATCCCATTATCGACAGTAATTAATAAATCGGGTTGATAAGTTTGATGTGCAAGCTCTGCAATTGCGGGGGTAAGCCCATAACCGTATTTAAATCGGTCTGGAACCAAATAGTCGACTTGTGCCCCCATATCGCGAAGCACCAATACCATTAAAGCTGTACTGGTTGCACCATCGGCATCATAATCACCGACAATAACAATTTTTTTCTGCTCATCAATAGCTTGATCTATTAATGCCACAGCAGTTTCTAATCCCTTGAGCTGTGGAGCTAATAAATTCTTAAGCTTTAACTCTAATTCCTGTTCAGATTGTACCCCACGCCTTGCCAAAATTTCGGCAATAAACGGAGGCACGCCCTGAAACTGTTCAGGGCGTGTTAATAAAGGTCTTTGTTTGATTTGTATTTTTGTCATTTAAGGCATCAGTCGGTGCAGCGTCCATTGACCGTCGATTTTTTCATAACTCAAGCGGTCATGTAAACGATTTGGTCTTCCCTGCCAGAATTCATAATAATCTGGTTGCAGACGATAGCCTCCCCAGAACTCTGGCTTATCAAGTACTTCACGACTTGTAACTTGCTGTTGTAAGTCTTGAAAACGTTGCTGCAACAGCTCTCGGCTTTCAATCTTACCACTTTGCGGAGTACTGATATGCGCTGCAATCTGGCTATCACGTGGTCGTTTACGATAGTAATCTGTAGACTCTTGCTCAGCAATTTTGACTACACGACCACCAACTCGCACCTGACGCTCTAGACTTGGCCAGTAAAATAATAATTCGGCATATGGATTTTCTGCCAAATCGATACCTTTTTGACTGTCGTAATTAGTATAAAAATCATACCCAGCTTCTGTAGCCCCACGTAACAAAACTGTTCGAACATGAGGCCTGCCATTCGCGCTTGCTGTCGCTAATGACATTGCATAGGGTTCATGCAAATTGGCTGCTAGAGCATGGTTAAACCAACCAAGAAACTGCTGATGAGGATTAGATTCAACTTGCCCCTCATGCAATTCTCCTTGCTCGTAGCTTAAGCGTAATTCACTTAAATCTTTAATGACATCACTCATGTCATGCACCTTATGCGACTTGTGCTTGTGAACGAACTGAATCTGCTAAATGCTGAGCTAAAGCATTCACTTCTTGCTCATCATCACCTTCGACCATAACACGAATTACAGGCTCTGTTCCTGACTTACGAATTAAGATTCGTCCATGTCCTTTGAGCTGTGCTTCTGCTTTATCAAACTCGGCAACCAATGTAGGAATAGAATACGGATCAAGCATTTGTTCTAAACGTACATTCACAAGAATTTGCGGGAATAATTTAAAGTCTTGAACCAACTCATGAAGAGCTTTATTTTGCTCGACCATCACGGTTAAAACTTGAAGTGCTGCAATAATCGCATCACCTGTCGTACTCTTGTCTAAAGTTAGAATATGACCAGATGGTTCCCCACCAGTAACCCAACCATTTTCTTCTAAAGCTTGTAATACATATCGGTCGCCAACCTTAGCACGAACAAAACCAACATTCGCTTTTTCAAGTGCAATTTCGAGTGCCATGTTACTCATGACAGTACCAACAACGCCTGCTGGTTTTTTCTGAGCCTGAGTCGCCAAGATATATAAAATATGATCGCCATCAATCAAGTTACCAAACTTATCGACCATCACGACACGGTCAGCATCACCATCAAAGGCAATCCCTAAATCTGCTTCGTGCTCAACTACAGCTTTTTGTAGGTTCTCAGGATGTGTTGAACCACAACCTTCATTAATATTTAAACCATCCGGCTCATTATATAAAGCAACAACTTTTGCACCTAACTCACGGAAAACCGAAGGACCAACGCTATACGCTGCACCATGAGCACAATCCACCACAATTGTTAAATTACTTAAATCAAAATGGTAAGGAAAAGTAGATTTACAGAATTCAATGTAACGACCATTTGCATCTTTTACACGAACACTTTTACCTAAGTTTGCTGTGTCATCAATATATAAATCTTTTTCTAATTCGAGGTTAATTTCTTCTTGTAGCGCATCTGGTAGTTTTTTACCTTCGCTTGAGAAAAATTTAATACCATTATCAAAATATGGGTTATGTGATGCAGAAATCACGATACCTGCATGCGCATGTAAAGCACGAGTAAGGTGCGCAATTGCTGGGGTTGGTAATGGGCCAAGCAAATGAACATATACGCCAGCAGCGTTTAACCCCGCCTGCAAAGCAGACTCTAAAATATAACCAGATAAACGAGTGTCTTTTCCTAATACAACAAGTGGCTTATTTTTTGGACTCGTTCGTTTTAATACCTTCCCTGCAGCAAAACCGAGTTTTAAAGCAAACTCTGGAGTAATAGGCATTTGCCCAAATTTTCCACGAATACCATCCGTTCCAAAATAACTCATAGCTTATCTCATTTTTACGCCACTTCAGCCGTGGCTTACTGCATATATGGCAATTCCGCCATATCTCTTTTCGTCAGATTCACTTTACACCAAAAACAAAAAGCCGTCAGTGTAATGACGGCTTTCTTCATTGTTTTGGTTACTAAAATCTAACCAACACGATAGTTCGGAGCTTCTTTAGTAATCGTTACATCATGAACATGTGACTCAGACATGCCTGCTGAAGTAATTTTCACAAATTTCGCATTTTGGCGAAGATCTTCAATCACAGCTGAACCTGTATAACCCATCGAAGAACGTAAACCACCCATCATTTGATGAACGATGTTACCCATTGGGCCTTTATAAGGAACACGGCCTTCGATTCCTTCTGGTACTAACTTCTCAGCACCTGCTTTTGAATCTTGGAAATAACGGTCAGCAGAACCAGTTGCTCCCGCCATTGCACCTAATGAACCCATACCACGATATGCTTTGTAGTAACGACCTTGGAAAAACTCAACTTCGCCCGGCGCTTCTTCAGTACCTGCAAGTAATGAACCAACCATGATCGTACTTGCACCCGCACCGATCGCTTTTGCCATATCACCAGAGAAGCGGATACCACCATCTGCAATTAAAGGAATTTGATCTTTTAGTGCGCTAGCAACGCTGTCAATCGCAGAAATTTGTGGCATACCAATACCTGCCACAATACGTGTTGTACAGATAGAACCAGGGCCAATACCTACTTTTACAGCATCTGCACCTGCATCTAATAATGCTAATGCAGCATCACCAGTTGCAATGTTGCCACCAATCACTTGTACTTGAGGGAAGTTTTGTTTCACCCAACGTACACGTTCAATTACACCAGCAGAGTGACCATGTGCTGTATCAACAACAATTACGTCAACACCGGCTTCAACCAATGCTTCCACACGACTTGGTGTATCAGCACCTGTACCTACCGCAGCACCCACACGTAAACGACCAAGATCATCTTTACAACTGTTTGGATAGCTCTCAGCTTTGCGGAAGTCCGTTACTGTAATTAAGCCTTTAAGTTCGTTGCTCTCACCAACGACCAAGACTTTTTCAATACGGTGTTTTTGCAATAATGCTTGAATATTTTCTTTAGACTCGCCTTCACGTACAGTTACTAAACGATCTTGGCCTGTCATGATGTTGCTAACAGGTTGTTCTAAATTGGTTTCAAAACGCGTATCACGGCCTGTCACAATACCAACAACCTTGCCGTCTTTAACAACAGGTACACCGCTAATGTTATTAGCGCTGGTAATTGCAATCAGTTCACGTACTGTAGTTTCAGGCGTTACAGTGATTGGATCTTTCACCATACCCGCTTCGAATTTTTTCACACGGCGTACTTCTGCAGCTTGAGCAGCAATATCCATGTTTTTGTGCAAAATCCCGATACCACCATTTTGTGACATAGCAATCGCCATACGTGACTCAGTCACTGTATCCATTGCAGCTGAAACTAATGGAATATTTAAATGAATGCCGCGAGTTAAACGTGTCTTTAAAGAGACATCTTTTGGGAGAACAGTAGAGTAGGCAGGAAGTAATAAGACATCATCGAAGGTTAGCGCTTCTTGAACGATGGTCAGCATAACAATCTCACTGGTAAATTCCGTGAGCTATTATAAACAAATTTCAATGCAATTTTCATATTATCTTTGCCTTTTTCAGCAATAGATATAGAGCTTCTCCAAATAATTCCCACTTATTATAGTTTTAACGTTATTTTTTAATCGAGGTTTTTGCAACCCAGAATTTTATCTGGGTTGATCATTAGACATAATATTTAGGTAGGACAACTAAAAATTTGCTCATTCATTAAATCTACGCCGCATGGCAAGGTCTCAATCCAGTCTAAAAACTGATTGACCATTTCTTTACCCATAAATGGACTACCATGCTGAGGCACAATCATTTCAATATCCATCTGGCGCACCATGTTTACCCACAAACGGATAACTTTATTGGAACACATATAGCGTTGGTGAAAAGCCTTCATTTTCATGACGTGCGTATCGAAATCTTTTAAAGGCTGATTAGCATCTTCAACAATCGAGGCACCCATATCGCCAGAAAACAGAATCTTAGCAACTGGATCATAAAACTGAAAATTACCCACCGAATGTAAGAAGTGAGCGGGAACTACCACAAGCTTTGATTCACCTAATTGAATCACTTGACCACGATCTGGCAGCTCAATAAGACGGTCTTCCCAATTCCCTTTCATTCGCTCACTCATAAATGAGGAATTTAGGTGTGGTAAAAAACGTGCCCATAATTTTGATGCAACGACTTTAGCATCGGTATAAACCAGCCAGCGTGGCATTGAAGTAATAATGTCCGGATCTTGATGCGAGGCCATCACATAGTCCAGATTTTTCAAACGTGTATATTTATTTAATTCCATCGTTAATGGAACGTAGGTCAAATCGCCACCCGGATCAATTACAGCAGCACGTTCATGGTCAATAATTAAAAATTGATTGGCTTGGATGCCTTCCCCTTTAACCAAGCTGGTAAAACTAATACATTTATGTACGCCATTATCAAATAATATCTGCGATGTTGTTTTTTCAAACCCCATACAATTCCCCAAAAAAACTTTAAATATTAGATATTTTTATATCCATACTAAAATAAAGGGATTCAGTAACTCTTGCAATAAACTACTTTATTTTTCTAATAATATTTTAAAATTGATTTTGCTTTTCTTATTTTATAAATGAATCATAATGTTATTTAAAATTAACCCACAATAAATTAAAATAATTCTCATTATCAAATTTACTTTTTGTGCTGCTTAGGCCTCCCATGAATCAACCCTTCCGTTTTTCAACATCAAAAACATTGTTAGCAGTTGCTATTTTTACTTCGATGACAGCAAGTCACGCTGAAGAAATAACAGAACAACAAAATTCGACCAGTGTTCTCCCCACTATTTCTGTTCAAGCGCAAAAAGAAAGCTCTTCACCTTACGTCGCAACGAAAGCAAACTCTGCCTTAAAATCAGACGCACCTTTATTTAAAACTGCTCAGTCGGTTTCAGTGGTGACCCGTGAGCAACTTGACCAAAAACAAGCAAAGACACTTACAGATGCACTTGAAGGCGTTGCAGGTGTTGGAGCTGGGAAACTTGGTCGTCGTGGTTGGGATGATTTCATTATTCGAGGACAAACTTCTTCTGATTCAGTTTATGTAGATGGTTTAAGAATTGGTCAAAGCTCTCCAACTCCATCTGTAGCAGCTGAAATATCAGGCATGGATCAGGTACAAGTTTTAAAAGGGCCTGCATCTATTAATTTTGGTTTGGTTGCTCCAGGAGGTATGGTCAACTTAGTGACTAAACGCCCTCAAGCTGAAAGCTTTGCTCGGGCCACTATGACTTATGGCAGCTACAGCCTTAAAGAAGGTACGTTCGATCTAAACTATAGTCCTAATAATAGTGAAAAAGGTGCTTTCCGTTTAAATGGTCGTATCTCAGACCAAGATGACCCAACAGATTATGTATATTTTAAAAATTACTACATCTCTCCCTCTTATAACTTTGACTTAGGGGATAACACTGATCTCTCTGTCATCGCAAGCTATCAGCATCGCGAATACATCCGTCAACAAGGTTTACCTGTCATTGGTACATTAAAAGACAATCCCAACGGGGCTATAGACCGAAGTTTATATATTGGCGATCCTAACTTTGGTAAATATGAAGCAGATGTTTACCGCACAGGTTATACCTTTAAACACGCTTTTGATAATGGTTGGAACTTTAATCAGAACTTTGCCGTACAAAAAACTGAAATGGATGGTACTGCTGTCTTTGCTCGCACGGGCAACAACTTTTGGGCAAAAAACAAACAAGGTGAAATCGACTACACAACCATTAGCCGTAAAAATAATAGCCGCCACCAAATTATTGATAATTTAAGCTTTGCCATCGATAACCGTTTCAATAAACAGTTTGATTTATATGGCATGCAGCACGACCTTAATATTGGGGTAGATGCTTTTCAGGAAAAAAGTGATTACACCAACAACCGTTGTAATGTCGGGGATTTAAACATATATGCTCCTGTATATGGGCAAACTGTTACCTGTTCCAATCCTATCAGCAACCACGATATTAACCGCTTAAAATACACAGGATTATATATTCGTGACCGTATTCAGCTTAATGACCAATTACTTTTAAGCTTATCTGGTCGTCAAGACTGGGCGCAAACTCAAACTACAAGTCTGGTTAACAGCAACACGAGTAAACAGTCTGATGAAGCATTTACGGGCAGCGCCTCTGTCATGTATACCCTTAATGACATTGTGGCTCCTTATGTGAGCTATGCCACCTCGTTTACCCCAAATAGCGGTACTGATGTAAATAACAATCCGTTCAAACCTGAAGAAGGGAAACAGGTTGAAGTCGGAATGAAATTACAAAGCCCAGATCAACGAGTTCAAGGTGCTATCGCTTGGTATGACCTAAAACGTCAGAATGTTGTAGTTAATGATCCAATTAATACGAGTGAGAAAGTTCAGCGTGGCGAACAATTAACTCGTGGTATCGAGACTGAGCTAAGCGCAGAAATTTTAGAAGGTTTAAAATTAACGGCTGCCTATACCTACACAATTGATGCTGAAATTAGTAAAGATGCAAATGTGAGCAATGTAGGAAAAGCACTCGATAATATTCCTGAACATGCTTACAGTCTGTCGGCTCGTTATAAATTTGACCCTGCCTCAAAACTTGGTTGGTATATCGGCGGTGGATTCCGTGGTGAAACTTATAAAACTATGGATAAGCTAGATGTCCATATTCCAGGCTATACCGTATTTGATACAGAAGCTGGCTATGATGCAGGATATTGGGGTGCTCAACTAGCAATCCGTAATCTATTCGATAAAGATTACTATGCAGGTGCCTTAAATGAAAATTTGGTGACTTTAGGTAATCCACGTCAAATTAACTTTACTGTGAAATTTAACTATTAAAATTACCTATAAAAAAACGCACTCGATTCGAGTGCGTTTTTTTCGCAGCTTAAAATGCGTTAGAAAAAATAATGCTGTACTAAAGTAGAGATACCTACAATTAAGAAAATAGCAGCACCAATTTTATGAATGAGCGAGATAGATAAACGTTCAGCCAATTTATTACCAATAAATACAGCTGGCGCATTGGCAATCATCATCCCTAAGGTTGTACCTAACATCACCCAAAAAATGCTGTCATAACGTGCAGCTAAAGCGACTGTTGCAATTTGGGTTTTGTCACCAATTTCAGCTAAGAAAAATAAGATGAAGGTAGCACCAAAAACACCAAATTTTTGCCATCTGTTAATACTATCCGTTTCATCATCGAGCTTATCTGGAATAAGCATCCAGAACGCCATACCAATGAAGCCAGCTGCAAGAACCCAGACTAAAATTTCGGGGCTCAACACGGTCGTAATCCACTGTCCAAGTACAGCAGAAATACCATGATTAATTAGAGTAGCTAAAAGAATCGCAATAAGAATAGGGATTGGCTTACGGAAACGTGCAGACAGTAAAAGGGCCAATAATTGGGTTTTATCGCCCATTTCAGCAAGGGCAACAATCGAAGTAGAAATCAGAAATTCTTGCATGTCGTTTCTCTGGCTAGCATAAATGCCCATGACCTACCCCTCCTGCTAGCCAAATATCTGCAGAGTGGTAAATCAAAGGTCTTGCCAACTCAGAAACGATGAGACGTTTAAGCTATGATGACCATGTTCTGTTGAACAATTATGTTGATCATCACCTATTCATTTAGAAATGAATAGCGGCTACTCCCCAATGAAGTATGCGTTTATTATATTCGAGTAGTTCTATTTTTCAAACATTCAGGCAAAAAATTTTATCCACGCCCAAACTAACAATCGCCCTAGACCCAATAATAAAGCTAAACCAATACTTAAGTTAATAAATCCAAAATGATTAATGCCAGTTACGTGCTGAGATTGAAATTCAAATGGCAAAATAAGCATTGCTAGAAATACTTCCAAGCCCATTGCAACGTAAGTCATCCATTCCCAAGGAAAGTGTAAAACACTCACCCATACCCCCATTAATAAAAATACAATTAATAGAATCGGCACCATGATTTTTAAAAATCCTACCATTCATTCTTTCTCCTTTACCGACTAACGAGAAATTTCTCCTCTCTCGACACTTCATTTTTCGTCCTTAGATTAACTTAAAACCAATTAAATTAAATATCAAAATAAAACCCCGCCGAAGCGAGGTTTTAATGATTCATTTAAAAATATTAGATTAATAAAGTACGAATATCTTTAAGAAGTTTCGTAAGCTTATTAGTAAAGCGAGCAGCATCTGCACCATTAATTACACGGTGGTCATAAGACAACGACAACGGCAACATTAAGCGTGGATCAAAGTCTTTACCATTCCAAACCGGTTGCATCGTTGCAGGTGAAATACCCAAAATCGCAACTTGCGGCCAGTTCACAAGTGGTGTAAATGCTGTACCACCTATTGCGCCCAAACTTGAAATGGTGAAATTCGCACCTTGCAAGTCTTTTGGTGTTAATTTCTTATCACGTGCTTTTTGACCTAACATACCCAATTCAACTGCAATTTGCTTAATTGATTTTTGGTCAGGATTACGTAGTACTGGTACTGTCAAACCATCAGGTGTTGCTACCGCAATACCCATATGAATTTCATTGCGCAAGAGCACTGATTTACCGTCATCAGATAGATGACCTGCGAATTCACGCTCTTCTTTCAACAAATATGCAACCGCTTTGATAATGAATGCCATAATCGTCAGGCTGATACCTTCTTTTTTGAAGTTGCCTTTTAACTCATTACGCCAATCTTCCAACTCAGTAATGTCAGCCAAATCAAATTGAGTGACTTGCGGAATAAAGTTGTTCAACGACAATTGCGGAATTGAAACTTGCTGCAAACGTGTCAATACTTTTTCTTCTACGCCACCAAACGCAGTGAAGTCAGGAAGCTTTGGCAAACCCGAAACCGCTGGTGCAGCCGAAGCAACTGGTGCCGCTTGCGGTGCAGTTAAACGAGTCTTCACATAAGCAAAGATATCTTCTTTAACAACACGGCCATGCTCACCAGAAGTTTTAACTTGAGATAAAACTACACCAAGTTCACGAGCAAGCTTACGAACAGCAGGGCCTGCATATACTTTAGCATTTTCAGCTTCTTGCTCTTTCGTTAACTTATCAGCACCAGATGTTGACGCTACAGGCGCAGACTGAGTCGCAGCAGGAGCTGCTGCTTTAGGCGCTGCTGCCTGCGGAGCTGGAGCTGATTCTGCTTTCGCCGCTGGTGCAGCAGCAGGTGCTTGGCCTTCAGCTTCAATTGTTGCCAGCAATACACCTTGTGAAACTTGTTGGCCTGCTTGCAAGTGAATTGCTTTCACAACACCAGCAACAGTACTTGGAACTTCCACAGTTGCTTTATCTGACTCAACAACAACAAGGCTTTGGTCTACATCAACTTTATCACCAACCTGAACCAAGATTTCAGCAACAACTGCTTTATCTACACCCAAATCAGGAACGTTAATATCAACCGGTCCAGATTGAGCAGCAGACGATGCTACAGTTTCTTGCTGAGCTGGTGCAGGTGCTGCCGCTGGAGCTTCTGTTGTAGAAGCAGGAGCTTCTGCTTGCGCACTTGATGCAGACGTTGTTTTCACTTTAATGAGCACAACACCTTCTTTAACTGTATCGCCTTCTTTAACTTGAATGCTTTCTACAGTACCTGCAACACTGCTTGGTACTTCTACAGTTGCTTTGTCAGACTCAACCACAACGATGCTTTGTTCAACATCAATCTGTTCGCCAACTTTTACTAAAATTTCACCAACTAGTGCTTTTTCAACACCAATATCGGGAACTTGAACTTCAACCACTTGGCTAGTGGTTGCCGTTGCTGGTTGAGCAGCAGTTGAAGGCTGTTGAGCCGCTGCCGGTGCTGCTGTTTGTTCAGCTGCTGGTGCAGCTTTTGGAGCTTCTTCTGCTTGAGCTACTGGTGCAGCACCCTCAGCTTCAAGTTCAAGCAATACCGTACCTTCAGTTACGCTATCACCTTCTTTGATTAAGATGCTTTTTACCACACCTGCTGAAGTGCTAGGCACTTCAACAGAGGCTTTATCTGACTCAAGCAAAACAAGGCTGTCATTTTCTGCAATGCTGTCGCCAACTTTTACTAAAATTTCAGCAACAACTGCTTTATCTACACCAATATCAGGGGTCTTAATTTGCATGCTTAGTTCCCCTCACCTGTTTGCGTTTCATTATATTCAGCAACTGCCTGAACTTCTGGATGCGCTTGAGGAGCCCATGCCACTGGACGGTCAGTATCTAACTCAAAGTTAGAAATTGCATCTTTAACTAAACGTGCATCCACTTCACCTTCGTCAGCTAATTTTTTCAAAGTAGCAACAACGATATGTGCAGCATCAACACCAAAGAAACTACGTAAGTTAGCACGTGTATCTGAACGACCGTATCCATCTGTACCTAATGCAACAAATGGGCGACCATCTGGAAGATAAGCACGGATTTGTTCGCTGTAAGCACGCATATGGTCTGTTGCTGAAACAACGATACCTTCTGTACCACGTAACTGTTTAGATACCCAAGATTCTTTCACTTCTTCAGAAAGTGGGTGTAAACGGTTATATTCTTCACATGCCATACCATCACGTGACAACTCATTGAAGCTTGTTACACTCCAAACGTTTGAGTGGATTTGATATTCATCACGTAAGATTTTCGCAGCTTTGATTACTTCACGAAGAATTACACCTGAACCAAGTAATTGGACAGTTGCTTTTTCATCTTTTTCGAACAAGTACATACCACGTTTAATGCCTTCCTCAGCGCCTTCAGGCATTGCAGGATGCTCGTAGTTTTCGTTCATTACAGTTAAGTAGTAGAACACACGCTCTTGGTTCACATACATACGTTGTAAACCGTCGTGTACGATTACAGCTAATTCATAACCAAAACATGGATCATAAGATACACAGTTTGGAATCGTGTTCGCCAAGATATGTGAATGACCATCTTGGTGCTGTAGACCTTCACCGTTCAATGTTGTACGACCAGCCGTTGCACCTAACAAGAAGCCTTGAGCTTGTGCATCGCCCGCTGCCCACGCAATGTCACCAATACGTTGGAAACCGAACATTGAGTAGTACATATACATTGGAATCATTGGCAAGTTATTCGTTGAATAACTTGTTGCCAACGCAGCCCATGCACTCATTGCACCAGCTTCGTTAATCCCTTCTTGAAGCATGTGACCGTCACTTGCTTCACGGTAATGCATTAACTGTTCTTGGTCTTCTGGGGTATATTTTTGACCGTGAGCGGCATAGATACCGAGCTGACGGAACATACCTTCTAAACCGAAAGTACGCGCTTCATCTGGAACGATTGGTACTACGCGGTCTTTAATTGCTTTTTCTTTAAGTAAAGCAGCAATTAAACGAACCATCACCATCGTGGTAGATTGTTCTTTACCACCTGAACCATTTAATACAGCATCAAATACAGATAATTCAGGAATCGCTAAAATTTCACTCTCTTTACGACGTGCAGGTAGGTAACCACCTAACGCTTCACGACGCGCCTTCATATACTTCATTTCTGGAGAGTTTTCACTTGGGCGGTAGAATGGAAGCTCTTCTAACTTATCGTCTGTAAATGGAAGGTTGAAACGGTCACGTACATATTTCAAAGAGTCGATCTGCATTTTTTTGATTTGGTGAGTTTTGTTCACCGCTTCAATTTCTTCAGACAAACCGTAACCTTTAACAGTTTTCGCAAGAATAACTGTTGGTTGACCTTTAGCTTTCATTGCTTCTGCATATGCAGCAAACACTTTGTAAGGGTCATGACCACCACGGTTGAGATTATCGATGTCTTCATCGCTTAAATCTTTTACAAGTTCCGCAGCTTCTGGGTACTTGCCAAAGAACTTCTCACGCGTGTATGCACCACCTTTCACTTGATAGCGTTGGTATTCACCATCAACTGTCTCTTCCATTACCGCTTTCAAAGCGCCTGAGGTGTCTTTTGCAAGAAGTGGGTCCCAATGACGGCCCCATACCACTTTAATTACACGCCAGCCCGCACCACGGAATAAAGATTCTAGTTCTTGAATGATTTTACCGTTACCACGTACAGGACCATCTAGACGCTGTAAGTTACAGTTAACAACCCAGATAAGGTTATCAAGCTTTTCACGGCCAGCAAGTGAAATAGCACCAGTACTTTCTGGCTCATCCATCTCACCATCGCCAAGATAAGCCCAAACTTTACGATCTTCTTCTTTGATCAAGCCACGGTTCATCAAATATTTTTGAATATGTGCTTGATAAATCGACATGATTGGACCAAGACCCATTGATACGGTTGGGAATTGCCAATAGTCAGGCATTAAATATGGATGTGGATAGCTTGGTAAACCGTTACCGCCAACTTCACGGCGGAAATTACTTAACTGTTCTTCAGTTAAACGTCCTTCAAGGAATGAACGTGCATAAATACCAGGAGCACAGTGCCCTTGGTAATAAATCATATCTCCGCCAAAACTATTGCTGTTTGCGCGGAAGAAATGGTTAAAACCTACGTCATATAATGTTGCACTTGATGCGAAACTCGCCAAGTGTCCACCTAAATCATCACCTGTTTTGTTCGCGCGAAGTACCATTGCTAAGGCATTCCAACGAATCAATGCACGAATACGGCGTTCCATATCTTGGTCGCCTGGCATTGCAGGTTGTTCTTCAACAGAAATTGTATTTAAGTAAGGTGTATTGAGACGTTGAATTGGAACATGCTTAGCAATTGCTTGTTGGTAAAGTTTTTCCAACAAGAATGCCGCTCGCTCAGTTCCCATATGTTGTAAAACTGAATCGAATGCATCTTGCCATTCTTGGGTTTCTTGTGCGTCGGAGTCACCGTAAAACGCCATAATTCACCTGTTCCTTGTTCTCTAATCTACTTTGTATTTTTACCACGTTTTACCCCTTTCAAGTTATTGCCTCGGGTGAATGTGAGGGGGCCCTATTATTTTCTGAATGAATAGTCATTGACCGAGCAGTAAACAAAATAACAAAAAAACGCCAATAATGGCGTTTTTTTATACAATCTTTGCGTTAAAAAAGGTTTAGCTTAGTTTTAGATTCATAAATTTAATAACCTTACCTTTTTAACTATGCTTTTATGGAAGCATCGCTAAGTAAGTAGTTGGGTTCTTACGTTGACCATCTTTTACTACTTCATAGTGCAAATGTGGACCAGTACAGCGACCTGTACACCCTACATTAGCAATATGTTCACCGGCAGATACTTGGTCGCCTACACGCACCATTAGACGTGAAGCATGAGCATAACGCGTTAAATAACCATTGCCGTGGTTAATTTCAACATATTGACCATAGCCAGTGCCCCAGCCAGATTTAGTTACAATACCTGGGCCTGTAGCATAGATTGGCGTGCCACTCGGAGCAGCCATATCTAATCCGCCATGATGTTCTGCACGACCACCCATAGTACGGCCACCAAAGTTTGAAGAAACTCGTACAGTATCAGGAAGAGGGTGAGAAACTAACCAAGAGTAAGAATTTGAAGAAGAGGCATTAAAAGAATTTTTTGCGGTTGTGTTACCGTACTTCTTTGCGAGCGACTCATTGTTGAGTTCAACTGTTTTTTGGCGTAAGGTCACTGAAACTTTCGCACTCGCCGGAAGATCTAAATCATCGGGATGAGTATATGAACCTTGAGATAATGTTTTTGATAGCTGTTCCAATCGATCTGAGTCAGTAGATTGGTTAATTGTTTGATAATCTGCAAAAGCAACTGATGCTGCCGAAGCGGCAAGTGAAAACGCTAATAAAATACGACGCGTGTGCATAAAAACCTCTTGAAACTGTTCTTACTCAAGTTCCTTATGATCTCTTCCTTGATATCGATTGAAATGAACGCTTAAGATTAAGACAAGAATTCATCCGAGAATGACCATGTCTAAACCCGATAACGTTTTTCAACAAACCGGAAAACACATAAAAACAGGAAACCTTACGTTTCTAACAACGCAAGTCGCGCAATGGCAAAGACTTACGAAAATTATCCAACCCTTATTGCCCCAACCGGAACAATGGCAGGTCGTGTGTTATCAAAATGGCTCTTTAATCATTACTGGTGAAAATCAAGCGATGATTAGTCAACTCAGTTATTTACAGAACCAATATGTATCTAAATTATCTCAGCTTGAAGGGTTAAAAGACTTACAACGAATTCAGGTCCGATTGAGAAATAAAAATATTCCAAATGCACCCTCATCTGAGCCATCTAAACCCATTCCCCCGGAAACACAAGAAATGTTACGTAGTGCAGCCGACTTCGTGAGCGACCCTAAGCTTAGCCAAGCTTTACTACGTTTGGCAAGCAATAAAAAATGACGAGCTTTCTATTTCTTAATTAGAATCATTATTATTATGTGATTATAATCACACTTTTTAATGTTACATTATAACATAGCCAAGTAAAGACAATGACTTATATCACGCTCACATATGGAATTGGACATTGACTCTCGTCATCAAATGTTACAATTTCATAATTACTCGGATCACTTTGAACATTGCGTAACAACTGATTATTTAAAGCATGTCCTGATTTATAGCCATCAAACTTGGCAATAATTTGATGACCAAGCAAATACAAATCACCAACTGCATCTAAAATCTTATGTCTAACAAATTCATCAGCGAAACGTAAACCTTCTTCGTTGACGACCCCTGTATCATCTACACCAATTGCATTATCTAAACTTGCGCCTAGTGCTAAATTATTTGCCTTCAGGTAATCCAGATCTTTCATGAAACCAAAAGTACGTGCCTCACTGACTTCATAAACAAAAGTTTCGGTCGAAAAGTCGATCGTGGCAGATTGATATTCTTTAGCAAATGCCGGGTGGTCAAAATCAATCGTGAAATTTAATTGAAAACCATTGTGAGGGCTAAAAATTGCTTTCTTATCATCGATAAGTGCTTCAACTGGTTTTAATATTCTTATGAATTTTTTCGGTGCATCCAGTTCTCGTAATCCACCTTGCATTAAAAGGTAAATAAATGGACCAGCACTACCATCCATAATTGGAACTTCAGAAGCAGATACCTCAACAATCAGGTTATCAATTCCTAAACCTGCAATCGCACTCATTACATGCTCAATTGTGCCTACTTTTATATCCCCGGTTACCAAGTTGGAGCACATAAAAGCTTCTTGGATGAGCAATGCATTAGCAGGGATATCGACTGGCGGATCCAAATCGATACGGCGAAATACAATACCTCCATCCACGGTATGTGGAATGAAATTGATCATCACTTTTTGACCGCTATGAAGACCTATTCCACTCGCTTTTACCACACGATTGAGAGTACGCTGTTTCACCATGCTTTGTAACTTCTTTTTTAAAACCGCTATACGTTAGCATATTTAGTCATTGATCAAAAATAAAAAAAGGCAGTGTTTAAACACCGCCCTTCATTAAATCTAATGATAATTTACTTACGTTGCTGATTTTTCAAGTAATCTTGAATACTCATTGGAGAAGAACGCGGAGTAGAACTTGCTGTGCTACTGACTTCATTATCGGCGTTTTGACGCTTATTAATTGCAGGAACGTCATCTTCATCAACAGATTGAACTGATTGAGACGATGCATGGCTTACCGTATTACGTTTTCTTGGTTCAGCATCTGCTGCATTACGAGTTAAACCAGTTGCAATCACTGTTACGCGTAATTCATCACGTGCATCTGGATCAAATACTGTACCGTAGAAGATTTCGCCTTCATCAAGGTCAACAATCTGGTTCACAACGTCAGTAATGATTTCAGTCTCACGTAGCGTAATATCATCACCACCCGTAATATTAATTAACACGCCCTTGGCATTAATAATATTTACGTTATCAAGTAATGGACTACGGATCGCTTGTTCAGCAGCTTGACGCGCACGATCTTCACCACGACCTAAACCAGCACCCATCATTGCGTAACCGCGAGTACTCATTGCAGTTTTCAAATCGGCGAAGTCAAGGTTAATGTGACCACGGTTAACAACTAAGTCAAAGATACTACGTACGGCATTTAACAATACATCATCAGCTTTTTTATAAGCATCTTTCATTGAAATATCGCCATATACGCTCAATAAGCGTTGGTTAGGGATAATAATCAATGAGTCGACATGTGCTTCAAGTGCTTCAATACCACGTTCAGCAGACTTTAAACGACGGCGGCCTTCAAAGTTAAATGGTGTTGTAACTACACCAACAGTCAAAATGCCCATTTCTTTGGCAACTTCAGCCACAACAGGCGCTGCACCAGTACCCGTACCACCACCCATACCAGCGGTAACGAAAACCATATCCGTACCTTCAAGGTGGTGACGGATGATTTCACGGCTTTCTTCTGCTGCAACTTGCCCTACTTCAGGGTTAGCACCAGCACCTAGACCACGTGTACTTTGCTCGCCTAACTGAATTTTGAAAGGTGCATTCATACAGTCCAGTGCTTGTTTGTCTGTATTGGCACAAACGAATTTAACACCTTGAATATCAGACTGCACCATATGTTGAACGGCATTACCGCCACCACCACCTACACCAAATACAGTGAAACGGGCTTGACCGTTGCCATCGTTTAGTTCATCTTCTATAAATTCAAATGAGGCCATGACCTTTAGGGTTCCTAATACATTATGGCAGTCACTTCAGCCCGTATACTGCCTTGATTTTCAAAAATAACTAATTTTAAGAATGCTGTGCAATACCAACCTTGTCAAGTACAGCGGTTTTCTCTTACAACTTCCTAACAATTCTACCAATAAATACATACATCCTAAAAAATGGCTTTTAACTTGCTATTAAACGCATTCCAGCCATTTACCATTCGTTCCCATACCGAACGGTCATTTGCCTCTTCAGGCTCTTCAACAGCATCTTGCAACTCACTTTGGCTAAACATGAGCAAACCAGCTGCTGTTGCATACATAGAACGACGTAAGGCTGCTTGATGTTGATCATCAGCATAAACCTGTAACGGCGGATTACCCAAATGTGCAGATACACCCAACATACGACGAGCTAAACTCACCATACCTTCTATTTGACAAGCATCCCCTGTCAATACTACACCATGGTATAAACCATGAATTGCACCGCTTTGTTCGAGTTCATCGCGAATCTGGCTAAAGATCTCTTCATAACGGGCAATAATAATTTCTGACAACTCAATTCGGCTAATTGTTTGAGGGCCATCAATTCCTTCTACTTGAATCATGTGATCTGGCTTAACAGCGCTTAAATCGACACAACCATGCAAAATTTTAATTCGTTCAGCTTCTTCTGTCGTGGTTTGCAATACAGCAGCAATATCACGTGTAACGTGTTCACCACCGCGTTGCAATGTACGTGCTAGAGCCAAACGACCATCTAGATAAACAGCAAGATTGGTAATGCCTGCGCCAATATCAACCAGACAAACACCATACTCTTTTTCATCTTTCAGCAAGCTTGCCTCAGCGGTTGCCAGACAAGACACTACCATTTTTTCAACCCCGATATTTGCACCTTTCATGGCACGATCAAGGTTTTGCATAGTCGCTATAGGCATCATCATTAACTGATAATGTCCAGTCATACTATGGGCAGTCATATTAATTGGATTCTGCACCCATTCAGCAGAATCACCTAATTCAAAGCCTAACGGCACTGCACTTGCTAAATAGTAATCAGAAGTCACATGACTTGCTTTTGCCAATTCTAACGCGCGCACGACTTCATTTGTTGTAATCACATGTGCTGGATTAGATACTGGTGTGCGACCAGAGGCATAAAAACTTTGCAACTCGGTACTCGGAATAGATACCCATGCGCTATGAATGCGACATTCGGCCATATTTTCCGCTTCAGCAACAGCATTTTTAATCGCAGCAATGACTTTATCGAGGCTTACAATTTTTCCTTTATTCATGCCTCGATTGCGAGCAGTTGCCATACCGATAACTTGAATGTTATCCGGCGCATGAATTTTTCCAATCAAAACTGAAACTTTATGCGTCCCAATGTCAATCGCAACAACTGAGGGAACAGCTTCACTCATCACTCATACCATTTCTTTGTTGTTTAATACCAGGCAAATTGCCTATTTTAAAGCCACGTATTATGGCTTTGCTTTTGTTCCACCTGCAATGCTTGTGTCATCACTCGTTACAACAAACTGACCATTCACAATTTTAGGTGGTGTTGCGTTCTTCCATTGAATAGATAATCCATTACGATATCGCAAATCAATGGCTGAGATTTTCGACCACACCGGTTTTAAGTCAGATTGTGCCAGATGACTTAAACGTTGCAACTTATTCATTGTTTGATCTTGGTCAACAATAATACGTAAACCAGAATCAAATTGCATAAACCAAGTCATTCGCTCAGTCAGATATAACTCTTTTAAGCGTAAATTAACAGGATGGAATAATTGATTAATTTCATTATAGCGTCGCATCATCATTTTTGACTGACTTACCGGCCCATGAAGCAACGGAAGCTCAGGATGATTCGTCGGCTCCGCCTCACTAAATACATCGCCTCCATCGCTTAACAAGCGACCTGTTCCCCAACGGGCGATAGCATGTCGAGGCATGACACGAACACGAATACCATTGGGCCAAGCACGAGATACGACAACTCGGTCTACCCATGAAATTTCTAATGTTTTGTCACGAATCTGTTCTAAATCAGATGTGAAATAATTTGCTTTTATAATTGGAGCAACATGTTGCATCACTTGTTGTGTTTCAACAGAAGATGCTGAACCTACAACTTCTAGTTTTGCAACTGTTGCATCTGTAATAACTTTATATAGCCCATAAATTCCGACTGCCAGCACTACAAAAGCAATAACCAACAGCACCCATCCACCAGCATTCGCAAGCTTCTGCTTACGCGTAGGCGGTTTATCATGAATAGAGGTGATGGCCGCACGTTTACGGCGCATGGAAGCCGGAAGTTGTGCCATATTTAAGCCGTACCTTCCAATGTTTGCTCAAGAATCGCAACACACAATTCATCAAAGCTATAGCCAACAGCTTTAGCAGCTTTTGGAACTAAAGAGTGACTGGTCATACCTGGAACAGTGTTTACTTCTAAAAGCCAGAAATTGCCTTGCTCATCCTGCATCGCATCAATACGGCCCCAGCCTTCTGCACCCACCGCCTGAAAAGCACGTAAACACAATGCCTGTAGGTTTTTCTCTTCAGTCTCACTCAGACCGCAAGGAATACCATACTCTACATCATTACGTTGATATTTCGCTTCATAGTCGTAGAAAGCAACATCTGCTGGTGGTTGCAAACGAATAACCGGCAAAGGCTGTCCATTGAGGAATGAAATTGTGAATTCACGACCAGTGATCCATTTTTCTGCCATCACCACAGCATCGTGCTGAGTCGCCTTTTCAATTGCAGCAGCAAAGTCTTCTGCTTTCTCAACCTTACTCATGCCGACACTCGAGCCTTCATGTACAGGTTTGATAATGACAGGTAAGCCTAAATCAGCAATCACCGCATCTAAATCTGTTTCTTTAGTAATAATACGATATGGCGCTGTAGGTAAATCGCTACCTTGCCAGATTTGCTTGGTTTTAACTTTATCCATGCCAATAGCAGAACCTTGCACGCCTGTTCCTGTATAAGGCAGATTTAACCATTCAAGCACACCTTGAATCTGGCCATCTTCACCGCCGCGACCATGCAATACAATAAATGCACGATCATAATTTACAAGTTCAGTCACACTGCGGTCTTGTGGATCAAATGCTTCAGCCTGAACACCTGAACGTAACAAAGCGTCCAAAACTGCCTGACCACTATCCAAAGACACAGCACGCTCAGCCGATTTCCCACCAAACAACACGGCAACTTTGCCGAATTTTGTAGCATTTGACACGTTTAAATCCTTAACCCGATTATTCAATACTTTTTGTTTATTTCACATACAAATTGTGTTGTGCAAGTTCTACTGAAATTGCTCCCACGTTACCCGCACCTTGTGTTAATAACAAGTCATTTGGTTGTAACACATTTTGCATGATGTTTTGCAAATTACCTTCAACCGGATCGACCAAAATCGGTTCTACTTGTCCGCGTAAACGAATACTACGCGCTAAAGTGCGGCTATCTGCACCCACAATAGGTTTTTCACCGGCAGGGTAAACTTCCAACAATAATAATTGATCGACTTGAGAGAGCACTTCAATGAAGTCATCAAAACAATCACGAGTACGAGAGTAACGATGTGGCTGGAACAACATAACTAAACGACGGTCCGGATGGCTTTGACGTGCAGCTTTAATAGTTGCTTCTACTTCTTTCGGATGGTGTCCATAGTCATCAACTAACTTAACGTTGCCATCAGCAAGTTCAAATTCACCTTGCACTTGGAAGCGGCGACCTACACCACTAAATCCTTCTAATGCACGGCTAATTGCATCATCAGAAACACCTTCATCTGTGGCAACACCAATCGCTGCCAAGGCATTTAAAACATTATGTAAGCCTGGTTGATTAATTGTTAAACGCAATGGTTCACGACCTTTACGCAACACAGTGAAGTGCGATTGCATACCATCTTGTTCAATATCAACTGCACGAATGTCATTATCTTCATTAAAACCATAAGTAATGACCGGACGGCCTACACGCGGCAGAATTTCACGAATGTTCGCATCATCACCACAAACGACAGCCAAGCCATAAAATGGTAAGTTATGAAGAAACTGTACAAACGTATCTTTTAATTTATCAAAGCTACCTTCATAGGTATCCATATGGTCAGCATCGATATTGGTTACAATCGCTGCCATTGGTTGCAAATAAAGGAAAGATGCATCTGATTCATCAGCTTCAGCTACGATAAAACGGCTTTCACCTAACGCTGCATTTACACCTGTACTGTTAAGTAAGCCGCCAATAACATAAGTTGGATCAAGGTTTTCTTCCGCCAACATTGTCGTCAAAAGACTTGTAGTTGTGGTTTTACCATGTGTACCAGCCACAGCAATACCGTGACGGTAACGCATAAGCTCACCTAGCATTTCTGCACGACGTACAATTGGAATACGCTGTTCAATTGCAGCTTTAATTTCCGGATTTTCCGGATCAATTGCTGTAGAAACTACAAGCACATTGGCATTTTTAATATTTTCCGGTTGATGGCCAATATAAACTTTGATGCCATTTTTCTCTAATTGTTCTGTAGTTTTAGACGCTTTAATGTCTGAACCGGAAATTTTATAGCCTTGGTTGCCCAAAACCTCTGCAATGCCACACATCCCAGCGCCACCGATCCCCACAAAATGAATGTGTTTGATACGGCGCATTTCAGGCACTTTAATCAGTTTTTTTGCTTGGTTCGCAGCTGTTGATGGAGACATAGTAAATCCGATTACATTTTTTGGATAAGATCAACCACATGCTGAGTCGCATTTGGTTGGGCATGTTGACGCGCTTTCACTGCCATTTCAGTAAGTAATTGGCGGTTCATCAGCGAAGTGAACAATTCATTTAAAACATCTGGTGTCATGGTCGATTGCTGGCAAATTTTCGCAGCACCGACATCCGCCAGAAATTTGGCATTTGCAGTTTGATGGTCATCAACTGCTATAGGGAGTGGTACAAAAACTGCGGCCACACCTGCTGTTGCAACTTCTGTTACCGTGAGTGCTCCAGCTCGGCAAATAATTAAATCTGCCTCGCTATAAGCTTTTGCCATATCTTCAATAAACGGCAAAACGTGTACAGTTAAATTAGCTGGTGCATCTGCATAAAGTGCTTGAGTTGCCTCAACTTGTTGCTGACCACACTGGTGAAAAATATTGAGTGGAACTTGTAATTGTTTTAATGCTGGAGGTAAGCGTTCATTGAGTGCTTTAGCACCTAAAGACCCGCCCACAATTAAAATATTTAAAGGCTTGTCCGCTTGTTCACGCTCATCATAGCGCCACTTTGGGCTTAAAATATCCGTGATTTCACGACGCACAGGGTTTCCTGTGGTTACAACTTTTCCACCAGCAGGAAAGGTATTTGGAAATGCTTCACATACGACTTTAGCAACACGAGACAACTGCGCATTGGTAAAACCAGCAACTGCATTTTGCTCGTGAATGAGAACAGGAATACCTAACAAACGTGCAGCTAAACCACCTGGACCAGCTACATAACCACCAAAGCCTGCAACCGCATCAACTTTAAGTTGTTTCATATAGCGCATTGCACTAAAAGTGGCTTTTAAAATTTTAAAAGGTGCAGCAGCTTTACGGACTAATCCATTGCCACGAACACCTTGGATATCAATTTGATATATTGGAATATTTTGATCTTTTAATAACCGATTTTCCATACCTGTTGGCGTGGCTAACCATGAAACCTGACAACCTTGTTGTTGAAGTTGTTTGGCTACGGCGAGGGCTGGAAAAACATGTCCACCTGTACCGGCAGCCATCATCATGACATGTTTGGGTTTGCTTTGCTGTGAATCGGTCACGGTCTAATTCTTCAACTCAAAAAACAATGGAAATTGTCATCTATTTTTGTAGCCGTTTATTTTAATCCTAAAGCTTCATTAACGAAAAGCTAATTTCACTCGTTTATAACAGAAAGATGTGCTTTTTTGAAAATATGCCTACAAAGCTGTGGTGTATTTAGTATTGTTATTTTATTAATTCATATATTTTCAGGTGATTTCCAATAAATACCGCTGAAAATCACCTGAAATAAATAATTAAGCTGTACGGCCAGCTTCTAATACATCAAATAGATCATCGGCAATTGATGTACCAAATTGAGCATCAATTTCGCGGATGCAGGTTGGACTAGTGACATTAATTTCAGTGACATAATTACCAATCACATCTAAGCCTACAAAAACTAAACCTTTTTCGCGCAAGAAAGGGCCAATTTTAGCTGCGATCAACTTATCATTTTCAGTAAGCGGACGCGCTTGGCCTAGACCACCTGCCGCCAAGTTGCCACGCACCTCACCATTTTGTGGAATACGAGCTAGGCAGTAAGGAATAGGTTCGCCATTTACCATTAAAATACGCTTATCCCCTTCTACAATTTCAGGAATGTAACGCTGAGCCATAATTGGACGAGTACCTAGCTCTGTAAGCATTTCTAGGGTAGAACCAATATTTACACCATCTTGATATAAACGGAAAATTCCCATACCACCCATACCATCAAGTGGCTTAACAATCACATCGCCATGTTCTTTAATAAATTCACGAATTAAACTTTGTTGAGATGTCACAAGTGTAGGCACTTGTAGTTCTGGAAACTGCGTTGCAAAGAGTTTTTCATTACAATCACGCAGTGATTGAGGCTTGTTAATAATCCAGGAGCCTTCGCGTTCAGCTTGCTCAAGCACGTAAGTCGTGTAGACAAAATTCATGTCAAATGGCGGATCTTTACGCATGAGCACAACATCGTAAGCCGCGATTGATTCCTTTTTCTTTTCGCCTAACTCATAGTAATGGTTATAATCTTCGAACACCTTTAACGGTGAAATGAGGCCGTAAGCTTTGCCTTGATCGATATATAAATCTTGTTGTAATGCATAACCTAATTCATGTCCACGACGGCTCGCCGCCCACAACATTGCCATGGTTGAATCCTTTTTAAGGTTTACGGTTTCAATCGGATCCATGACGACAAGTACACGCATGCTCAAGCTCTTCTTAAAATTTAAATTAGCATGAGTATAACTGAGATTTTTCACTGGTTTTTCTTAATTTCAGTAAAACCTTATCGGTTATTTCTTTATCTTGAATTAAGGTAAATTCAGTTAAACTATGATCATAAAATATTATTTTTAAAGGCTAAACATGAAACTTTATCGCTATTTAACTGGCCCCGATGACTCTGCTTTTTGTGCGCGAGTAACTAAAGCTCTGAATCATGGTTGGGAGTTATATGAAGCACCCACTATGACCTTTAACGGCACGCATGTCATTGTGGGACAAGCAATTTGCAAAACAATTGATGAAAATTATGATCCAGAAATGGATATTTTAGATGTTCTCAAAAATAACGCGTAATTCCAGAAGGGTGCTTTTAATCGACGAAAAGTCCCCTTTAAAACCAAATTAACAAGAAAAACTAATGAGTCAACTCATACAATTCGTTTAATTTGCTAATTAACTTAGTAAAAATCAGTTATTAAAAAATAAATATGTCATTTTTTAAGGTAATAGTTCTTTTATTCTAAACAATTAAATGATTATAATTATCATTTATACTTTTATTTTTGTTAATTGATTTTATTTTTATGTTAAGAATTTCTATACCATCTCCCCAAATGAAGCGTCTTTTCCCGCTGAGCTTACTCAGTTTAATGATCTTGAATATTCAAGGTGCCTACGCAGAGGAACCGACTGATTCAGCCGCAAAAGTGGCAGCTACCATGCCCACCATAAAAATTGAGGCAATGAGTGAGCTCGACCCAATTAAAAGTTATATCGACTATGATAAAGCCAATGTCACACGTAATGGTTTAGACAAAAAAGATATTCCTCAAACCGTTGATACGATTGATGTTCAGAAATATAAAATTTATGGATCAAATGATTTAAGCGTTATGCTGCAAGGCACCCCTGGCGTATCAACCAGTTACGATATGCGCGGTGATGGGATCACGATTCGTGGTTTTGGTGCTGATACAGGTGATATTTACCGTGATGGCATACGTGAAAGCGGACAAGTACGTCGTAGTACAGCAAATATCGAACGTATTGAAATTTTAAAAGGTCCCGCTTCTGTTTTATATGGTCGTAGTGCTGGTGGCGGGGTTGTGAATATGGTGAGTAAGTTCGCCAATTTTGACTCTAAAAGTTCAGTTGGTGCATACGCAGGTTCTTACGACAACTACGGAACAACGGCTGACATTAACCAAGTCATTAATGACAATTTAGCAATACGTTTGACTGGAGAATATGGTGAGTCAGGCAGCTTCCGCTCCGGCATTGAAAATAAAATTGAAATGTTTTCACCAAGTTTCACTTATAAAAATGATGATGGAACTCTCACTTGGACTACACAATATACCTATGACAAATTAGGTCGTGTGCCTGATCGTGGTCCAGCATATGAAAACTTGCCTGCGGGAACCTCAATTAAAATGGGGTTTGCCCAAGACGGCGATTATGTGGATGATATTTTGCAAGTAGTCCGCACCGATGTGAATTATCAATATGCGCCTGATTGGAACTTTCACTGGGCAGCAAGTTACCGACAAGCAGAACAAAACTTTGATCACTTTTACTTTGGGACTTATTGTGGGTTAGATGGAAATGACCTAAAAGGTAAAGCATGCACCACTAAAAAAGGCTATATCAATCAAATTTACTACTGGCAACAAACCAGCAATAAGACCACCACCAATACATTTGATATTAAGGGCAAGTTCAAAACAGGCAAACTTGAACACCAAATTATGTTGGGTACAGACTGGACTTATGAACAACGAGAGCCACGCTTAGCAAATGAAGCTAAAAATGGTTCTATTTACGGCTACGTCAATCCGATCACAGGGGAACGAGAGTATAGTCGTGGCAGTGGCCCACTAGTGATGAAACAGCACAACTATAATGAAGGCACAACTTACGGCGTATTTATTCAAGATTTAATTGGTCTAAATGACCAACTTAAACTCATGATGGGTGTGCGCTACGATTACTTTGACTTTTCAACCACCAACAAGCTGACAAAAGAACACCGTAATGTAAAAGATAGCAGCTTTAGCCCAAATGTTGGTTTGGTATGGCAACCGCTTCCTGAACATAGCTTTTATACGTCTTACTCTAAAAGCTTTGCACCGTTTGGTGGACAAATGGGTGTTAACCAAGTTACTGGAAACACCGATGTCACAAAAATGGATAAAGAACCTCAATATAACGAGCAATATGAAGTGGGTGTAAAAAGTGAATGGTTAGATAATCGTTTAAATACTCAATTTTCTGTCTTTGATATTCGTAAAAATAATATCCGCTATAAACCAAATCCTAATGAACAACCAGATGTATGGGCAACTGCTGGTCAGCATCAATCCCGTGGTCTTGAATTTAGTTTTATTGGTCGTGTACTTGATAATGTCTTTGTCCGTGGTGGTTATGGTTACACAGATGCAAAAGTAAAAGAAGACAAACAAAAGCCTGAACAAGAAGGTAACTATTTAGCAAATACATCTAAGAACACGGGTAATTTATTTGTTCGTTATTTACCAACTGAACAGTGGTATACCGAGGTGGGCGTGACCTATGTCGGATCTTATTATCCAAATATTAATAATCAAGTAAAAATGGAAGGCTTTAACCGTGTCGATGCAGCGATTGGCTATAGTGCAGATCCGTGGAATGTTACGCTTGCAGTGAATAATTTAACCAATAAAGAGTACTGGCGTTCAGACAGTATGCCAGGCACACCACGTAATGTGTTATTGCGTTTAAATTATCAGTTTTAAGTAAAATATTAAAAAGGCATACCCTCTTTAGAAGTATGCCTTTTTCTTTTTAGATACCATATTTTTCACGATAAGCTTGCATGTTTGCTAGCGCTTCTTTTTCGCCTTTCGCCTCTAAATAATCCATTAAATCTTTCATGGTAATCAGTGCGTGCACAGGAATTTCTAATTCTTTTTGAACTTCTTGAATTGCAGAAAGCTCACCTTGACCGCGTTCTTGACGATCTAGCGCAACCAACACACCCGCAATAGTTGCGCCAGCGTTTTTCAAAATCGTTACAACTTCACGAATCGCTGTACCTGCGGTAATTACGTCATCAATAATCCAGACCTTTTTGCCTTCAACCGCTGCACCAACTAAAACACCGCCTTCACCATGATCTTTTGCTTCTTTACGGTTAAAGCCCCATGGCACGCTTTTGTTATGGACTTGCGACAAAGCAACAGCAGTCGCCGCTACAAACGGAATGCCTTTATAAGCTGGTCCAAAAATCACATCAACATTTTCACATTGTGTTAATTTATCAGCATAGCCTTGCGCTAAAAGAGATAAAGCTTCACCATCGTTGAGTAGGCCTGCATTAAAAAAATAAGGACTCACGCGTCCAGATTTTAAAGTAAACTCACCAAATTTAAGCACACCGCGTGATAATGCGAGTTCGATAAATGCTTGCGGGTGAAATGACACAGGCGTTGTCATGAGGTGCTCCAAATTCACAATTGAGGTTAAATTTTCGCATGATACCAAAGGATCAGTATCCAAGTGATGTAAAAATTCTTCGAGTCGTTTCCATTAACGTAAATGGCTTACGTTCTTCAGTAACGAAAGGCTTACTTGAATGGTTAGAACAATCAGATGCCGATGTCGTATGCATGCAGGAAAGCCGCATTACCCATGAACAATGGACTGAAAAATTTAGACCCGAAGGATGGCATACCCATCTCTTTCCAGCAGAGCGTGCAGGTTACGCGGGGACTGCGATATATAGCCGCCTACCCTTCGTCTCAGTTAAAGATGGTTTAGGGTTTGAGCTGGCTGACAGTCAAGGCCGCTTTATTTCCGCGGAATTCGATTTAGGTTTGTCACATCCGGTACATATTGCATCATTATACTTACCTTCGGGCTCAAGTGGTGAAGAAGCGCAAGCACGTAAAGATTTATTTTTAGGTGAATACGCAAAAATTCTGAAACAATGGCGTGATGAAAACAAGTCAGTCATCATTTGTGGTGACTACAACATTGTTCATAAACGTATTGATATCAAAAACTGGTCAGGTAACCAAAAATCATCGGGTTGCTTACCACATGAACGTGCATGGCTTGACCATATTTATGATGAACTGGGCTATGTCGATACTTTCCGTGTAGTTCGTACAGAAGCAGAACTTTATTCATGGTGGTCAAATCGCGGTCAAGCGCGTGCAAAAAATGTAGGGTGGCGTATTGACTACCATGCATGCTCGCCAGACTGGAAAGCACGTACAATTAATGCCTGGGTCTATAAGGATCAATGGTTTAGCGACCATGCACCTGTTATTATCGACTATAAAATTCAAGAATAAGTGAACACTCGTTCACTTACATTGTCGTTTTCGCTTACAGCATATGTCGTTTTTGAGTATTTTTCTTACACAGCTTTAACGGCATTATAGCCCCACGGCACAGGGAAGCAGTCAGGATGACGCAAAAGGATAGGACGCCGTAGGAAGATAAAATAAACTTATGATAAGTTTATTTGCAAGGATGTGACATTGGACGTTGAAATGAGACCCGCATGATCAGGATGATTAAATGCGGGTTTTCTCTTTTCTGTCTCTTATTTTGCGCTAAGTTCTTTTAGTTTTAACTTCTTCTTATTAAGCTCATTATTACCTTGTCTTATGACAATAACATGACATTTCTCTTTCGATTAATCATTAATTTTCATTTGTTTTAAAAGTATCGGTATAAAGTAGTGCTTAAAAGCATTTTGGGTTAGGCTGTGTGCTCTCTCTTTTTGACATGGTCCGATAAAATGTTAAAAATTTATGGAATTAAAAACTGTAACTCAATGAAAAAAGCATTTGATGCCTTACAGGCTAAAGGGCTTAACTATGATTTTCATGATTATAAAAAACAAGGCATTGATGCAGATACTTTAAAAATCTGGTTAAAAGAAATTGGAAAAGATACCGTTCTCAACAAAAAAGGAACGACTTGGCGCAAGCTTTCAGAAGAAGAACAAAATCGTGCTCTAAGCAGTGAAGATCACCTGATTGAAGCACTCATTGCTCAACCAAGTTTGATTAAAAGACCTGTTTTAAAAACTTCACAGGGTTTTATTGTGGGTTTTGATGAAACCGCCTATCAAAATATTCAAGCCTAAAAAAACGAGCCATTTGGCTCGTTTTTTTATTAAAACTTTTAGTTCGCGCGAATCCACGTTTGGTTACGACCAAGTGCAGAAACGCCAATATAACCACGTAATTTAAGCTTTTTGCCGCCATCGGTTAACTCACCTTTCAGTTTGTAAGTTTTACCTGATTTTGGGTCTAAAATCGTACCGTTTTCATAACTGTTACCACCTACATTTTTTAAATTATGTACAATGGTGACACCTTTAAGCGGTTTGTTTTTGTACGGACCTTCACATTTTGTACAAGCGTTTTCTTCACCCGGTGTCAAAATGTTCTGAATGGTTGCAGTTAAGGTTCCGTCCTTCTGTTCCGTAAATTTCACTACGGCTTTTGGCTTGTTGGTCTGATCATCAATCGTTTTCCATACCGTTCCATTGAGTGAATCAGCCGCATTGGCAAATGCAGCCATACCAATGAGTCCTAAAGCTAAAGCAATCTTTTTCATTTTTGTAATATCCTTGGGTCTTTCAAGATTTTCAGTATTCAGAAGTCGCAAAGATATTGCAATTTTTGAATGTGACTGTTTCGTGTAACCTTGTAATCTTGCAAAATAAAATTTACAAGAAAACAAGAAACTAGCATAAAAATGGATGCTATATGAATATATCAAATGTTTGGAAATATTATTTTACAGAAACTTTTCTTAAAACAACAATTCGTAAGCCAAGCCAGCTAAATTTGCCGGCTACTACCTTGCGCCCTGTGCTAGATCAGATGTGTCGCGCTTTCCCACGACAAAAAAATGTATCCGTGCGCCCGATTCGACTAGCAGGTATTAAAGGTGAAGAAATCAAACCGCAAGATTCTGCGACTCAACTGATTTTTCACATTCACGGCGGCGCTTTTTTCCTTGGTAGTGTCAAAACACATCATGCTTTTATGACTGATTTAGCTGCCCGTACTCAAATGCAGATTATTCATGTGGACTATCCACTTGCACCTGAACATCCCTATCCTGAGGCAACCGAAGCTTTATATGACATCTATCAGTCTTTGGTGGTACAAGGTATTCAGCCGAAAGATATTATTTTATCGGGTGATTCATGCGGGGCAAATTTAGCGTTAGCACTTTGCTTGCGTTTGAAAGAACAACCTGAACTCATGCCGAGTGGCCTGATCTTGTTGTCTCCATTTTTGGATTTAACACTCACGAGTGAGTCTCTTCGGTTTAACAAAAAGCACGACGCCTTATTATCTATTGAAGCCCTACAAACAGGTACTCAGTACTATATAGGCAATCATATCGCAGCTGATGACCCACGTGTTTCACCTATCTTCGATGACTTGCATGGCCTACCACCAACTTTGGTTCAAGTGGGTTCTAAAGAAATCTTATTAGACGATGCCAAGCGTTTTAGAGAAAAAGCTGAAGATGCTGGCGTTAAAGTTCAATTCAAACTTTATACGGGCATGTGGCATAACTTCCAGATGTTTAATGCATGGTTTGATGAAGCTAAACAAGCATTGGCAGATATTGCTGAATTTGCCCACGAACTCGATAAAACTTAATTTATTTATAAATGATGTGAATAGGCCTCAAAACTTTTCACATCATTTTCTTTATAAAAAGTCATCATATATAAATTGAAAATCATGTTATGTTTAAAATATAAATTATTGAAACAATCCAATTTTAGGATGGTCTAACAAAGAGGCATCTATATTTAGGAGCCCTTATTTATTATGAAAAATCGTTTAATCACTTATCCCGTAAATAGAATAAAACAGGTGATAATCGATTTCATCCACAATAATCACATCATCAACTGGACGCCATTACAAAAAAGCGCACTGATGCTCACACTTGCTTGCGCAATGAATTTCAGTTGGATTTTATGGAAAGGCTATATTTTAATTACACCAAGTGTCTGGCAATGGGCAAATTTACCTTTAGTTGAATCACAAATCTGGCTCAATTTATTTACCTTATTTTTATTAGTCCTTTTGATTATTCCATGTTACCGCTACAAAAATGATGAATGGGCTCAACGAATTATTCCTTTCATTAGCGTGCAGTTCTTTGCACTTATGCTATGTCATGATGGATATTTAATTGGCAGTATCAGCCCTGCCACTATGGTCGGTTATGTGGGTACGATTGGGGTGGGTCTGGTGTTATTTGACCGTAAAATTGTTTATAGCGCTCTTGTACCTGCCACAATTATTTTAACTGTATGTACATATTTAAGTATGACAGGTGCTTTAGCGTATGCACCTTTATTTAATTTTAGAGCCATGGATCATGCCCAAACCAATTCTTTCTGGTTAGGAAGTATGGCTTTTTTTATTATGCCTATTTTATTGGCCTGTTTTGTTTTATTTGAAATATTACTCACCCAATGGCGTCAGCGAGAAACTTATATTCAACGTTTAAGCCAAATCGATCCATTAACTAATGTATTAAATAGACGTAGTTTAAACATGCATTTGGAGTCCCTACACCAACAACAATTTGATTATGCTGTGGTACTTCTTGATATCGATCATTTTAAAAAAATTAATGATATATACGGCCACCATCAAGGTGATCAAGTCTTAATTGAAATTGCTCAATGTCTTTCTGAGAATTTACGTAGCGAGGACATTATTGGTCGATTTGGTGGAGAAGAATTTATTTTATTACTCCCTCACACCGATATTATTCAAGCAGAAAAAATTGCTGAGCGTTGTCGCCAAGCCTTGCAAGAATTACCTGTTTTTACCGCTCAAAATAATCCTATTCACATTAGTGCGAGTTTTGGAATAAGCAGTTCAGCTTTTGCAGAAGACCCTTATCTGGTTATTCGGCAGGCTGACCAAGCGCTTTATGCGGTAAAAGCTTCGGGACGTAATCAGGTACGTACATTTCATCAGACCGAAACTATTGATACTTTATGATTCTTTAAATTTTGCCAAACTCGCGAGTTGCTGCAAAAGCTCTTGCTGACTAAAAGCGCCCGTTAAACGTAAAGCACGAATCTCTTTTTGCTCTGGGCTTAAAAATAAATAGGTCGGTGGCCCTAAAATATTCCACTGCTTGAGTAGCGCTTCATGCGACTGGTCATAATGGCTCAAATCAAGCTTAATTAAATAATAAGGTGCAAGAGCAGATTGAACCTCTGGTGCTTTTAAAATACGGTGCTCAATCGGTTGGCAGGCAACACACCAATCTGCGTAGATATCAACCACAATAGCTCGGTCAGTAGGTGCTGCCACTAAAATTTTCTCAAAGTCCGCTGCTGTAGTTGCAATATGCCACTCGGCCATATGATTAGAACTTTGCAAAGTTCGATTTTGAATGTGTTGATATTGGTTATAGGCTACAAAAGGTGTAACGATTAATAATAAAATCGCGTAGAGCCATTGTAGTTGCCCTTTTTTCCAGAAAAACTGATAAACAGCATAGCCTATAAAAGCAAGGCCTAATACGAGGCTAAGCACTTGCATACCCAAATCTGGCAATAAAGGACGAATAAAGTAGAGGCTTAAACCCAACATCAGAAAAGCAAAAATCACTTTAATCTGATGCATCCAGTCGCCTGCTTTAGGCAAGAATTTTGCCCCTAAAATACTTGCAAGCAGTAGTGGAATTCCCATTCCAAAACCTAGGCAGAATAAAAGCAAAGCACCTTGCCATTGGTTTTGTGTTTGAGAAATAAATAATAAAGTTCCAGCGAGAGGTGCGGTCATACAAGGACCGACCAAGAGTGCAGAAACCACACCCATGACTCCTGCACCTACTAAAGTGCCGCCTTGTTGCATTGACTGAATACGGTCAAGTCGGTTTAACCATGTCTGAGGTAAACGAAGCTCAAACAAACCAAATAAGTTCAGAGCAAAAACAATAAACAGCAAACTAAAAGCAATTAAAGTTGCTGGCTGTTGTAACCAGCGTTGGAAATTTAAGCCTGCCGAAGAAGCAATTAAACCCAAGCCTGCATAAACTAATGCCATGCTACACACAAAAGTAAGCGCAATAGTCCAAGCCTTTAAACCTTTATGTTCGCGAATGATCAGTGAAGTTAAAATAGGAAGCATCGGTAAAGAACATGGCGTAAATGCGAGCAACATGCCTAAACCTAAAAATAATAAAACTCCATACCAAAGCGAGTGTTCAATTAACTTGGCTGACCAAATCTGATCTTGCGCAATTTGAGGTGTAGTTGTATCAGCTGCCGTCTCTGTACTCTGCTCTTTTTCTAAAGATTCTGAACCAGAGGAAGTGTCAGATTGTGTATTCGCTAAATCTAGTAATCGTTTTGGCGCTGTTCCTGCTTGGTTTTGCACACCCACCAAGCCATCTGCATCAGTTTGAAACTCAATGGTTTGAGGTGGATAACAAATACGGTCTTTGGCACAGCCCTGCCAAGTCACACTATAGTGCTCTGAAGGCTTAGTCTTAATTTGGAAATTAACTTGATGGTAGTAAACCTGACTTTGCCCATAATTTTCATCATATTGGGCAACCGCTTTAGGTAACTTTAAAGTTAAAGGTTGAGTACCTTGTTGTACGGAAAATTTATGCTGATAAAGATAGTAATTTGGCTGAATCTGCCAAGACAAACTCGCAGTATGCGGCTCAGAAGATTCAACCGAAAATGAAAAAGCTTGTTCGGGTGAGAGTAGCTTATCTTGCGCATAAACCAACTGGCTAAACACACAAACAGCAACTGCTAGAAAATAAAGAATTCCCTGATGAATAAGCTTTTTCATTAACATAAATTTAAATTGCTTCGATTAGAACAAGAATGCCACGCCTAAGCCACCGTTGTAGCTCTTGTCTTGACCCTCTAAATCAACCCCGATACTTGCATCGAGCTGAGTACGATCATTTACGGCGTAGACTAAACCTGTCCCTAAACCATATTCGTAGTCTTGGCTTTCAGCTTTACGGTAAATAAACTCAGAATAACCTGACAGCTTACCTGCGATTTTATAATCAATCGTTGGAATTGCAGTTACTGCCCAGTTACTATTTTGTACTTCGTAGCGCATGGTAATGGATGTGCCGACTAAGTCATTATATTTATAAGCGACTGCTGAACTTAGGCTATAAATATCGTCATGTGCAGTAAATTCATCATTTCCAGTGGCAATGATCGCTTCAGCTAACACAGCCATTGATAAGTTTTCATCATTTAGATCAATTGCTTTTTTCAAACCGATGCTGACATCACCAAAGCCTGACGTGTCATGTTTTTTACCAGCACGTTTAGTTTGAGTCCATGCTGGACCTTGCCAACCTAATTGTAATTCCAAGCCGTCGGCTAAACCGGTACGGAATAACATATCTTCATTTACAGTTACGGTCTTTTCTTTGACGCCATCAACCGTTGACTCTGTATAAGTTGCACTTGGCAAACCTTGTTCCCAAGCCAATTTACCAACCGGAGTAATCCCTGTTCCAAAGCCAGCACCTGGGCGATCAAAAGAGAACTCTGCAGCAAAAGTACTTCCTGCGGCAACAGTGGTCAAAGCAAAAGTTAAAATTTGAAATGTTCTCATTCTATTATCCAATCAAGTAGTTAGTTCTTTTGACATTTTTGCCCCATGTTGGCGCAATAATTCTAATGTTTCACGCTCTTCTTGAAGCGCTTCTGACCAATCTATTTCATCAAAGTCACAATCAAAGAACAACTGACTGATTGAAGATAAAATAGTGAGTCCCTCTTCATCGCGTGTGTTTGGATCAACTTTTTCATTTAATAAACGTTGAACGGCTGGCGCACATGCCGAGCTTGCCGCATCCCATAAAGGTCCATAAAACTCTTCTGCATCCCAAAGGTGTACATTCGCTTTGGCTTGAATCAAAGCTTCGAGAATATCGAGGTAAACTTGTAATGATTGTTGCTTTTCTTCTTTTGATAGTGGTGTACCCGCTTCATAAGCTTCTGATACATCTTCCCACCATTTAAAAATTCCATCACATATGATTGATACAGGTGGCCCTTGTTCCGGATCAATAAAGTTCGGATCAAGTCCTTCAGCAAGTAATTTTTGCACTTGCGCGAGTTCTAATTCTTCTATGGCTTTAATTAAAGCTTGCTGCTGGGTGGTTAACATGACCATCTCTCAAAAATATATTAGGACTATTATGCCTAATCTCGTCTGAAGATTTTAGAGGTTGATTGCATCGCATTGCAAACCTAATGTTGTGAATAGTTTTATTTTTATCAAATATAAAAAAAGCCCCGAAGGGCTTTTTAGCATTTTAAATTAAACTTCATCATCAATGAATTCTGGTTGACCACCTCTCGGGTGTTCTTTTTTCTCAAAAGTATGTTCAAGGCTACGTTTTAATTTTTCAATCGCGCCATGAATCGAGGCGTCAATATTTCCTGCTTTATGATGTACTGCAACTGGTTTCAAACCTGAAGGACGCGCTTCAATCATACAGTGGATATCTTTGTCACCACCTTTGTCCCCATTTTCATCACTAAAATGAACCGAAAAATGCGTAATACGTTCGCTATGACGTTGGAATTCTTGAGTAAGTTCTGCACGTACATAAGTAATTAAACGTTCGCTGTTATGGATGTTTTTATCTGTGCGGATTTCAATATTCATAAATACCATCCTCTCTTTCTTACTGTGGATCTTTTCTATGCAAAACTTTTTTATGTTGGCATGTTTTAAGCATGCATGAACTGACTTCAATTGTACATTTTGATGGTGTAATGGTTTGTTATCTCCTGACTTAAACGTACTGCTTTTAATTTATTTTGAAGATCTTCATACCTTCAATATCAGTCCATCTATAAAAATATGCAAGCTGATTTTTTAAATTTTTATGAAAAATTGAACAAAAGGAGAGCAATCGTGTCCAAATCTTATCTATCTGGAGCAGAGCTTATTGAGCAAATCCAGAAGTCTCCTTATTCACGTGATTTAATCGGATATCACGGACAACCACCACAAGTTAAATGGCCTAATAATGCCAAGGTTGCTGTGCAATTTGTGCTTAATTATGAAGAAGGTGGCGAAAAACATATAGAGCATGGCGATGAGGGCTCCGAACAGTTTTTATCAGAGATTATTGGCGCTGCAAGTTACCCAGCTAAACATATGTCGATGGACTCTATGTACGAATATGGTTCACGTGCTGGTTTTTGGCGCATTCATAGTGAATTCCAAAAGCGCAAACTTCCAATGACCATTTTTGGGGTTGCAATGGCACTTGCTCGCAACCCTTATATTGTAGAAGCGATTAAGCAAGCTGATTATGATGTGGTTTCTCATGGTTACCGCTGGCTTCACTATCAAGATACCGATATTGAAGTCGAAAAACAGCATATGGAGCAGGCTTTAACTGTCTTAGAAAACCTGTTTGAAAATAAAGTGATAGGTTGGTACACCGGACGTGACAGCCCCAATACACGTCAGTTACTCGCAGAGTTTCCACAAATACAATATGACTCAGATTATTATGGTGATGACCTGCCTTTTTGGACAACGCTTACCAATGCTGATGGCGCATCACGTCCTCATCTGATTATTCCTTACACTTTAGAATGTAACGACATGAAGTTCTGTTCACCAGGCGGATTTAATAGTTCAGAACAGTTTTTTCAATATTTGAAAGATAGTTTTGATGTGTTGTATGCAGAGGGAGAAACTGCACCAAAAATGATGTCGATTGGAATGCATTGCCGCATTTTAGGGCGTCCGGGCCGTTTTAAAGCACTACAGAAATTTCTCGACTATATTCAAATGCACGATCGGGTCTGGATATGTCGTCGTCAGGAAATTGCTGAACATTGGTATAAAAATCACATAACTAAATAATTGATTTTTAATTTTCAAAATTCTTAAGCGAACCAAAACTCGCTATTGGCACTGTTATTGCTAAAACTCTATATCAAGACAACGAGTTTAGGAATAACAGTGTTTTTAGCCGAGTTTAATCAAGCCCCACCAGAACAACTCAAGACTTTGTTAAAAAACTGTGTCCACATTCAAGCATGGGCCGAAAAAATCATCTCAAATCGTCCCTATTCAACAAAAGCATCTCTTTTGGAATATGCAGAACAGTTAAGTCAAATGTGGTCATGGCAAGAGATACTGGCAGCATTAGCAACCCATCCAAAAATTGGTGAACGCCAAGCTAAAAAACAACTCAATGCAAAAGAGCAAGATTTTTCAAATCAGGAACAAGCTGGCATTTCTTTAGATGAACAAACCCAACAAGCTCTGCTGCAAGGTAATCTTGATTATGAACAAAAGTTTGGCTTTATTTTTTTAATTAAAGCGGCAGGCCTCAGTAGCGATGAAATTTTAAAAAAGCTACATGAACGACTACAAAACGACTTAGCTATCGAAAAAACAATTGTACATGAGCAACTCGCAGCGATTGCTCTATTACGTCTATCTCAGGAAATACAAGCATGATCAGCACTCATATTTTAGATACGAATTTAGGTAAACCGGCTGCAGACGTAGAAGTGAAGTTGTTTCATGCAGCAACCCATGAGCTGATAGCGACAGCAACCACCAATCAAGATGGTCGAGTGAGTGATTTTGGAATAACAGACTTTGCAGAGGGTGCTTATCAACTTGAATTTGAAATTGCACCTTATTTTTCATCGCAGCAAGTCAAAACTTTTTTCCCGCGTGTTTGTATCCAGTTTTTCATAGAAGACATCAATCAGCATTATCACATTCCATTACTGATCAGTCCGTTTGCTTACTCCACTTATCGCGGTAGCTAACTCAATTATAAATAGGAGAAAAATATGAATCATCAGCAAAAAAATGTGATTTCTCCAGAGCATGAATATTTAGGAATGTCCAAAAGTTTTGCTTACGGCTTACAGCATGTGCTGACCATGTATGGTGGCATTGTAGCCCCGCCCTTGATTATTGGAACGGCAGCTAGCTTAAGCTCAGCACAAATCGGAATGTTAATTGCAGCAGCCCTATTTGTAGGTGGATTGGCAACTCTGATCCAAACCATCGGAACCAAATATTTAGGCGCAAAATTACCTCTCGTACAGGGTGTATCTTTTGCGGGTGTGGCCACCATGGTCGCGATTATCACCACAGGCGGTGGTTTACCTGCTGTCTACGGTGCGGTCATTGCAGCCTCTTTAATTGGGCTATGCCTTGCACCTTACTTTTCAAAAATTATTCGTTTTTTCCCACCTGTTGTGACGGGATGCGTTATCACGATTATTGGTCTATCTTTGTTACCCGTTGCGATTCGCTGGATGATGGGTGGCAACAACAAAGCGCCCGACTGGGGTAGCGTAGAAAATATCTCTTTGGCTCTGCTGACCTTAGGCATTGTGATCGTTCTAAATATGCTGCCGCAAGCAAGCATTCGCCGCTTATCAATTTTGTTGGCTATTGTGGTTGGTACCACCCTCGCCTACTTTATGGGTTTTGGTGATTTTAGTCAGGTGAGTTCAGGCGCATGGCTGCAATTTCCCCACCTATTTGCATTCGGTTTACCGACTTTCGAGCTAAGTGCAATTTTATCGATGCTAATCGTTACCTTAGTGATTATGACGGAAACCACAGCCGATATTATTGCTGTCGGAGACATTGTAGGAACTGAAGTCGATTCAAAACGTATCGCCAATGGTGTTCGTGCAGATATGTTCTCAAGTGCTTTTGCGCCTATCTTTGGTTCTTTCATGCAAAGCGCTTTTGCCCAAAATGTTGGACTGGTGGCGATTACAGGCATCAAAAGCCGCTTTGTAGTCGCAGCAGGTGGTGTCATTCTCATTATTTTAGGTTTACTACCTATTATGGGTCGTTTGATTGCAGCGATTCCAATGCCCGTACTTGGTGGTGCAGGTTTGGTCTTGTTTGGGTCGGTTGCAGCAAGTGGAATTCGTACTTTGGCAAAGATAGATTATAACGATCAGAAAAATTTGATTATTGTCGCAACCGCTTTATCAGCTGGGATGATCCCAATTATTAACCATGAGTTTTATGCTCATTTCCCAGTTTGGGTACAAACTTTGTTCCATTCGGGCATTAGTTCAACTTGTATCTTTGCTATCTTATTGAATTTATTATTTAATCATTTACCTTCATTTCGTAGCTCGCGCACCCCACATTTAAGCCAAACAATAAACACAAGAAATACTCATTAAAGATTTAGTTTTTAGCGCCCCACTTCGGTGGGCTTTTTTTTAACCGTTGATCAAATTTGGCTTCATTTTTGCTTAAGACCCTGTATCCTTAGCGTGCTTTATTTGGGGGGAGATCATTTAAATGCAATTAAAGCAACTTGCGGCGACTTGTGCCTTGTTATCTGCAACTGCCATGGTTCAGGCGAAACCAATCTGGCAAGATTTTAGTGTGACTGGACTTTATGGTGAAAACTATGAAGTTGTAGATGACAAAGAAACCACGATTACTTTGGAATATGCAGCAAAAGTTAAATACGCTGATGTGTTTTTCTTTATGGACCGCATGCGTGGTGAAAATGACCACAAGAGTACTTACTTTGAGTTATCACCACGTCTAAGTTTAGGCGAAGTGTCTGGTAAAAAACTGTCGTATGGCCCAATCAAAGATGTACTCATTAGTACTACTTGGGAAGGTAACAGTGAAGACGGCAACAACTTCGACAACTTCCTTTATGGTTTTGCAGTTGATTTAGATATCCCATATTTCCAATATGCAAATTTAAACTTCTACCGTGCAAATAATGAGAACACTGACGACGATTATCAAATGACATTCGTTTATGGTATTCCATTAAAATTAGGATCTGAAGATTTCTTGGTAGATGGTTTCCTTGACTGGTCAACTGCTGAAGGCGACCATGCGAGCGAGTTGAACTGGACAACTCAGTGGAAATGGAATGTAGGTAAACACATTTCTCCTGATACACGCCTATACCTAGGTATCGAGCACTCAGTGTGGAATAATAAATTTGGCCTTCAAGGTCGAGACGAAAATAACGTTAGTGCATTGGTTAAATACCACTTCTAAAATCCAAATTTAGAAGATAAACAGCAAGGAAAATTCCTTGCTGTTTTTGTTTTTAATCAAGTGGATTACCCACAATATTACTAATAATCCCCTGCATAATATGTCCACCTTGTTCACGGCGTAATTCTTCATACCATGCTTGTGTAACAGCTTCATCTTTCATATGTGTCACATCACAACGTTTGCGTGCGCGAAGCACCAACTCATTGGCACGTTCATTGCGCTTGTTTTGATAACGTCGCAAAGCATCTTCTAGCCCCAAAGTATTAATTTGCAGAGAACGCGCTAAATAAATCGCGTCTTCCATGGCTTGGCAACCGCCTTGCCCAATATCAGGTGTCGTGCTGTGTGCAGCATCACCCAAAATCACCACGCGACCTTTATAAAATTGAGTGAACGGTTCAATATCATGTATTTCTACCCGATTGGTCTTTTGCGGGTCTAAGCGTTCAATAAGCTGCTGTACGGGTTGGCACCAATCAACAAAATATTGTTTTAAAAGTTTTTTATATTCATCTCGATTATTATCTAATCCTGCTGGTAAAGGCACATCTAAAAAGAAATAGAACTTTCCATCTGCAACTGGCATTAAAGAAGCACGCTTGCCTTCGCCCACATAAGTCGTCCATTGCTGGGCCGGAGCCAAATCTTCAGAGATCTCAACCAAGCCATTCCAGTTCACATAACCCGCATAACGGCGCTGTACTTGCTGACCTAACACATAGGTACGGGTTAGTGAGTGAGTACCATCCGCCCCAATCAATAAGTCAGCCTGCGTTGAACTACCATCTGCAAAATGCACCTCGACAGAATCGGTCTTGTCTTCAAGGCTCACCATTTTTTTGCCTAGATAAATTTGGTCTCGTCCAAACTCATCCATCAGCATATTTTGTAAATCGGCACGTGCAACTGGATAAGGTCTTTGGCCTACTTCTTCAATTAATGGTAGTAAACTGAATTGTGTCATCACATCTCCAGTTAAACCGTCCACATAGGCCAAATCATCCATTTGTCCACCAAGTTTGGCGATTTTGTCAGTTAATCCCAGATAGTTCAGACATTTCACACCATTCGACCACAGCGAAATTGCCGCGCCGACAGGAAGAATTTTTTCAGTTTGCTCAAAAATTCGAACTTGGTGACCAAATTTCTTTAATGCAATGCCTGTGGTTAGACCTCCCATTCCTGCACCAATAATCACCACATTCATAACACTCTCCTATAGATATTCACCTATAGGGTGCTTATGCTAAAAACATGCCATCGTTCAAAATTTATTTAGCTTTTCCACAAAACTGGCATGCACCATGCTTATATATTTATGTATAAAACTCGACTTGGCACGCTCCGTGTTAGCGCAGTTTTAAATGAAAAATCATGTTTTTAACAAGAAATACGGATACTCCACTATGGCAACATTGCACGCTCCAGCTTTTGAACTTCCTGAGATTTTGAATACTAAAACCAATTTGGCAGATGCCCGAATTGGTGCACAAGTCATTGAGTATTCAGATGATTTCTTTGCTGAAGCAAAACGTATGCTGCAATTTGATGCACCTATTTTTGTTGAAGATAAATTTGATGACAACGGCAAATGGATGGACGGATGGGAAACGCGTCGTAAACGTCACGCAGGCTATGATTGGTGTATCGTGAAGCTTGGTGTAAGCGGAAAAATCACTGCTCTTGATATTGATACCAGCTTTTTTACAGGAAATTATCCTGCATCTGCATCATTAGAAGCATGTTATGCACCAAATGGGGACCTGACAGGGGCAAAATGGGAGAATGTTTTAGAAAATACTGAACTAGGCCCGAGCCAGCATCATATTTTTATGGTCAATAATGATGCACTTTTCACTCATATACGCCTTAATATTTTCCCAGATGGTGGTATTGCCCGTTTACGTGTCTATGGCGATGTTCATATTCAGGTAACTGATAGCGAACAAACTCTCGATTTATTGGCTCTCGAAAATGGTGGCCGTGTAGTTGCCTATAGTGATGCTCATTTTGGACACCCGCGTAATTTGATTAACCCAGGTCGCGGAGTCAATATGGGCGATGGATGGGAAACCAAACGCCGCCGTGCACCGGGTTATGACTGGTGTATTCTTGCGTTGGGTAAAAGCGGAAAAATTGAAAAGCTTGAAATTGATACAGCTCATTTTAAAGGGAACTTCCCTGCCCAAGTATCTATTCAGGCGGTTTACCTTGAAAACGCAACCGATGCACAATTAATTCCTCAAAGTATGTTCTGGTCTTACTTACTAGAAGCCCAACCGATGCAAATGGATCATATTCATGAATATGTGAATGAGATTTTACAGCATGAAAAAATCTCTCATATTCGTATTAACATGATTCCAGATGGTGGTATTAGTCGTGTTCGTTTATGGGGAAAAATTGCCAAGTCATGATCATGAAGAATGTTCAAATTCAGCCCTTAACAATTGAAAACTTTCAGCCCTTCGGAGAGGTCATCTGTTGCGACGGACATGACTTTTTTCATATTAACGATGCCCACACTGAGCGCTACCATGCGCTCGTTGAAACTGAAGTTGAAGGTGAAGCAAAGGCAGGAATTAGTATTTTCCGTAATATTAAGGCCAGCGTGCTGCCTCTGGAAATTTCAATGCTAGAGCGTCACCCCAAAGGCTCTCAGGCATTTATTCCACTACAGCAACAAAAGTTTTTAATTATTGTGGCACCCGCTTTGGACGAAAATACTCCTGATATTTCAAAGTTATGTGCTTTTATTTCAAATGGAAAGCAAAGTATTAATTATCGGGCGGGCACATGGCATCATCCTTTGCTTACCTTCGAAGCACCAAGTGATTTTGCAGTGGTAGATCGAATTGGATGCGGAGCAAATTGCGATGTTTTTCAATTTCCACAGGTTATAAAAATTACGACCTAAATTAAAATATACAGATCTGTCTATTTTAATTTAATGGTAGAAATCGTTGTGGTGATTTCCAACAATTTAGATTTACATAAAAAAATCCCCGCCAATTGAGCGGGGATTTTTTACGCCTTTTTAGACAGTGATATCAGCTAAGTTACCTTTCTGCTCAAGCCACTGCTTACGATCTGCCGAACGTTTTTTTGCAAGTAACTTGTCGAGTAAACCTGCCGTTAGATGCACATCATCTAGATCGAGCTGAACTAAACGACGCGTGTTCGGATCCATCGTGGTTTCACGTAGTTGAATCGCGTTCATCTCACCCAATCCCTTGAATCGGGTAATTTGCGGATTACGATTACCTTTAATATTTTTCAAAATAGTTTCAAGTTCATCATCATCAAGCGCGTAATGAACATCTTTACCAATGTCGATACGGAACAATGGTGGCATTGCCACATACAAATGTCCTTCTTCAACCAATGCTGGGAAGTGTTTAACGAATAAAGCACAAAGCAAAGTCGCAATGTGTAAACCGTCCGAGTCAGCATCGGCCAAAATACAGATTTTACCGTAACGGAGTTCAGATAAATCATCACTGCCCGGATCTACACCAATCGCAATCGCAATGTCGTGGACCTCTTGAGAAGCCAATACTTCATCTGAAGAAACTTCCCACGTATTTAAGATTTTTCCACGAATCGGCATGATCGCCTGAAAGTTTTTATCGCGCGCTTGCTTGGCACTACCGCCAGCAGAGTCGCCCTCGACAATAAATAACTCACTGTCTTCACGTGTTTGACCAACACAATCTGCCAATTTACCCGGCAATGCAGGGCCGGAAACAATTTTTTTACGCTCGACTTTCTTTGCTGCTTTTAAACGGCGACCTGCTTTAGAAATTGCCATTTCTGCCAGCTGCATGGCAATTTCAGCATGTTGGTTGAGCCAGAGTGCGAAAGCATCTTTAGCAATATTTAAAACAATATTTGATGCTTCTCGACTCGAAAGACGCTCTTTGGTTTGACCTGAAAACTGCGGTTCTTGGAACTTGAGCGACAATATATAGTTCACGCCATCCCAAACATCTTCTGCCGAAAGTTTGAGGTTTCGTGGTAGCAAATTACGTAACTCACAGAACTCGCGCAATGCCTCGGTAACACCTGAACGTAAACCGTTCACATGAGTACCGCCTTGTGCAGTTGGAATTAAGTTGACGTAACTTTCTTGAACCTGTTCACCGCCTTCCACATTCCAACAAATCGCAAATTCACATGCCGCACGGTCTGCCTGACCGCTGCTTACAAATGCAGGGTTTGGCAAAATTTCGCGGTCTTGCAATTCATCCATCAAATAATCGACGAGGCCATTTTCAAATTGCCATTCGATTTTTTCATCATTAATTTGATCGATATAAGTAATTTTTAAACCAGCCGCTAAAACAGCTTTGGCTTTTAAATTGTGTTTGAGTGCTTTTAACGCAAATTTTGGACTATCAAAATATTTAGCTTCTGGCCAAAAATGTACCGTTGTACCTGTCGCACGTTTCGGTGCTTTACCTTCTAAGACCGCTAAAGGAGCAACGGGTTCCCCTTGCTCAAAGGCCATCTGGTATAAATTACCCTGACGTTGTACTTCGACTTCAACACGTGTTGATAAAGCATTTACAACCGAAATCCCCACACCATGTAAACCACCTGAAAATTGGTAGTTATCGGTACTGAATTTACCACCAGCATGGAGCTTGGTCAGAATGATTTCGATACCACTTTGGCCATATTCAGGATGAATATCGACCGGCATACCGCGGCCATTATCTTCAACCGACAACGAACCATCTTTATAAACTGTGACACAGATTTTGTCGGCATGACCAGCTAATGCTTCATCGACAGCATTATCAATAACTTCTTGGGCTAAATGGTTAGGTCGAGTCGTATCGGTATACATCCCCGGACGACGGCGTACAGGGTCTAAACCAGAAAGAACTTCAAGCGATTGAGCCGTATATTGTGTCACGTTGTACGTTTTCCTTATTTGATGGTGTGCGCAAAGAATTCGATCACTAACGGTAATTTTTCTTCAAAATCTTCCATAGCATGATTGCCATGAGCATCCGTCAAAATCAATGAGGATGGCGTTGCAGCACTATAATAGCGTTGTGCTTGACGATAATCCAAAATTTCGTCGCCTTGTTGTAATAAGACGAGTATTTTGTCGGCATTTTCAGGTTGATTCAGTTCCAGTTGTTGTAACTGCCGTAACTGAATATGGTCAATTGACCATTGATCATTCACCACATAGGGCATACTTTCAACTTGAAATAACTCATCAAACAGCTTCCATGGTTGCATAGCAGGGTTAATCAGTACAGCTGGAACATTATATTTCGCGACAAAATATGTCGCAAAAAACCCGCCAAGGCTACTACCGACTAAGGCTACATCTTGTAAAGACTCTATCAGCTCTGAAACTTGCTCAACCACTAGATCAGGAGATCTATTTAAGTCTGGCAAATGCACATTTATGCCCAATTCGCTACAATACTGCTTAAGGCTCAGCCCTTTAATTGAAAGAGAGCTACTATTAAAGCCATGGAGGTAGATAATATTCATATATTTTCCCTCTAAATTGAGAATAAACTCACATTTTTGTTCTCAGTTTGTATATAAAAACACTATTGTCAGACAAGAAAAACCACTCAACTAACCATTCATCAGTATTTTAAAAACATGTGTTATTTAAACTACTAAGATGGAAACGTTAGCTGCCGTTGATAAAAAGTACAGCTTAAAACGTCGGTTATAACGTATATGGGGAAAAGATATGCCGAGCTTAACACCACTACATGAAACTTATTGTAAATGGGATCGTACGCCACCTAGTCAGGCAGACGTATTAGAAGGTTTAGCTCAACTGTTCAGTACCAGCTTAAATGGTGTACATGAATTAATTCAAGTTATTAATATTGAAGTATTAAAAAATGCTTTTGGTGTGAGTACACAAAATGCTAAAAACTTTCAAAAACGACCATTTGTACAAAAGGCATATCAGTTTTCTTATGGCGCTTTACAAAAATACGGTAGTTGTTTTTTAGCGCCAAGCTTACGTCATATTATTGAAAAATATCCCACACTTCACGAAAAACCGCTCACCCCAAGCCTTCATTTTTTAGTCGGCATTTTGAATGGGATTTTTGGAGATTATCTACTTAAACAGCATAGTCCCCTCGCCTTACCTATGGTGCTATACGATCACTACGGTGCAATACAGCAAGGGGAACTTGCAGGCCGCATAGTGATTTTAGCTCATGGTTTGTGTATGAATCATCTGACTTGGTCAAATGCACACTATGGCGGCATTGGTGAGCGCCTGTTAGCGCAGCGTGACCATAACACCATGTTGTATTTAAATTACAATACAGGCCGACGCATTTCAGCCAATGGGCGCAGTTTTTCAAACTTATTAGAAGATTTGGTACAACGTAATCCAAGGATTACCAGTATTGATATCATTGGCCATAGTATGGGCGGACTAGTATCTCGTAGTGCTTTATTTTATGGCAAACAAAATATGTATCAATGGATTCATATGGTCGAGAACCTTGTCTGTATTGGTTCCCCACACCATGGTGCAGTACTTGAGCGCTTTGGCTTTGCTATACAAGATAAACTTGGGGCATTCCCTTTTGTGGGTTTACTCGGTCAACTGGTTAATATTCGTAGTAATGGTATTTTAGACCTACGCCACGGTAGCGTTCGTGATGATGATTGGGAACATATGGATGCCCGTATTGGTATGATGGATGATAACCGCGCCCCTGCTCCGTTACCTTCCCATATCAACACCTTTTTAGTGGCAGGGACCTTAGAATTTGAAAAGGTCCGCAATAAAGCGTTGACCGTAATTGGCGACTACTTAGTGAGTGTAAAAAGCGCGCTAGGCGAACACCCTAATCCACGTTTTCAGCTTAAAGTTCCAGACTCACATAAAGCCGTGTTTTATGGTTTAAATCATTTTGAAATTCAGTATCACTCGAGTGTTGCCGAACAGATCACTCGCTGGTTATATCCTCATGCTAATGATTACGTTCAAGAGGGTATTCAAACCCATATTATTGATATGCCGAACTATAAGCTCGAAGATTTAGAAGGAATTGTAGAGACGTAAAAAAAGCCCAACTTATGTTGGGCTTTTTTATAGAATCTAAAATATTTTAAAAAGAGCTCTATAACTATTGTTTATCTTTAAAAAATAAGTTGTCTTTACTATCTAAAACTTCATCGGAATAAAGATAATATTTTCCTTTCTTAAAGATCACTTTTCCTAACTTTTCACCACTTTGAACTTTAAAGAAATATAGCTCGTTATTTTTCTCTTTCACTTTGCATATATAAGATTTATCAACCTGAAAGCCAGCAATAGAATACTCACACTTTTTGGGTGTTAGTGTTAAAATAAATTCTATTGTCACAACATTTCCACCTGGTAGTTCTTCTGAACTATAATAATGATAAGTACCATTCCACTTATCTGTATTTGCAAATGTGTTAACCGAAAAAGCCAGCAATAATAAACAAAATTTTTTCATTTAATTAATTTATAAACAATCAAGTTAAACTATTATAATCATATGACAATATAATAAAATATTTTATTATTTTATAAATCAACCCTTAAAAATAATTTTTGAAAATTAATTCTTATCACTATTACCAAATATAGAGAAATATATGAAAGAAATTGTTGTTTTTGACTTGGATGGGACATTACTATCGGGTGACTCTACAAAGGCATGGCTAACAGATAAATTAAAATCCAATATTTTTAGATTTATCGCTGCACTTATTGTTACGCCCATCGCTTTGCCTCTTATGAAATTTAAGAAATATAAATCTAAAGGTGCTTCATTGTATTTATGGATTGCAACGTATGGCTTGAACGAAGAAAAATTAGAATACAGCTTTAAGAATTTCTCTAAGAATATCAAAAACAATTCTTTCAATTCATTATATTGGTTTGAGCAAGGTATAAACGAAGTTAAAGATCATTTAGCCAATAGAAGAATTGTGTTTATTGCTACGGCTGCACCAGAAAAGTTAGCGAATGTTTTACTCGATTCTATCAATCTAGATGTACGAATTATTGGTACTCCTCTACAAAACAAGCTGGGAGGATGGATAAGTGGGATACATTGCAGGTCTGAAGAAAAAGTAAGAAGATTGAATAAGCTTGATATTAAACAACCTTGGTTTGCAACATACAGTGATGATATTGAGGATGACTTACCTATTTTGATGGGCGCCAAAAGCCCTACTTAATTAATAGTGACAACAACAAAATTAAAAATATTAAAATCAAAAACTTAAAGCTATTAAATTGGTTTTAAAGTTATGATATGAGTATTGTTTAAATAAGCTTTCTAACGACTAAATAACGATAATATAGGCACTTTTATTACTAAAAGTGTCTATACTATCTTTATTAAATTTTCCTTTATTGTAAATATTATCAGATACTTTTCATTAATTTTCTCTATATTTATTTTTCAAATCCAACAAACCTTTACTATATATTTTTTCATTTTCAGTACATGAGGCTTGTAAGTTCATATCTAGGTAAGTATAACGATGTAACAATTTTTCTTCATTATTACGCCCTCCCAAAATATTAAAATGCGCACCTTCACTTGAAAAACATTCAGCCATAATATTAGGAATTCCATCCCCTATCAAATCAATTCCTCTAATTTTATTATTTTTATATAGAATCTGATCCTTATTTAATTCAAAACCATAACCATGAACTAACTCCTTACTTCTTTTATTAATATTATAAAAATAATTAGGCTCATCTGTAACAAAAGCTAATTCTGAAACACAATCACTACTATCTTTTTTCAATATTGGATTCACAATATCATATTTAAATTTTTCGTCATCTTTATAGATAATTACTATATTCTTATTAAGAGGTTTTTCACTTACTATACAGCCCTCATCAGAATCTAATAATAAATAAATTTTATTATCTAAACCCTTTTTTATTTTTCTAATTTTTTCAGCAGATTCAATGGATTGATTATTATTTACTTTCTGTATTTCAAAAGAATTTGCATAAGCTCCTTCAATTACATATTGAATATGAATAGTAGATAAGCTTAAACCTACTAAACATACAAAAACTAATTTTTTATAAATCACTTTTATTTTCTCGCATCACTAATGAAATTAATATTTATAGCCGCTCATGACTTTACTATTTGAATTTTATCAAAAATCAACTTTCCAATCCTTATTAGAAACTAATTTCCCATTCTTTACATTTAAAATGATATTGTAAGCTGCTGCACCACCATTATTAAAAGTATTTAAAATAAAAATATTATTATTTAAGTAATATATTTTAAAAATCAGCAAGCTCGTTCTTATCACCATCTATACCATTTTTAGGGAAGGAATATTGCTCGAGTTCAGTTCTACTGATTTCTATTCTGTTATCTGTTTCTTTAACAATAATTTTATCAAGTTATAAAAAATTATTTTCAGGTAGACTACCATCAGTACCAAAGAATATATTACCATTAAAATACTTATACTCTCCTTTACAAAATTTAGGATCTAAAATAGTATTTTTTGCATATACTTCTACTATTAGTTTTTTATCACTAAAAACAACCTTTTCTATAGAATATTGCGATAACTTTATAGAAGTGTAACCAGTAAAATTATTTATTCTATTTTTATAAACAAATCCAGATACACCATTGCTTGCATTAACTAAACAAAAATTATTCGCTTCTTCATCCATCACACATGAAACAACTTCATTATTATTTAATTTGGATGTAATTTTAGAATTTAAACTTGAACTTTCTCGCACATTAACATATCCATCCTTATCTTGAATAAAACCAAAGTCAGTATATGAAGCTCCTACAGGACCAATCATAAAAACAGTAAAAATTACAAACTTAAGTTTTCCTTCATTTAGGATAAGTTCCATTTTGAATTTTAATAAAATAGTAATATTATTTTTTAGATAATATTACTATTATCAAATACAATCAAAGTTTTAATAATTTAGAATTATTCCTCATAATCATTACAATCAATTTTCTTGTTTTTTAAATTCGTATCAGTTGTATAGCCAATTTTAAAATTTAAATTTAATAAGTCTTCTTTTCTAAAAACCTTAGGAACAATATTCCAAACATTTTTTCCATTAGTTACAAACACCAAATTAAACTCTGGGACTTTATTATTATTAGTATCAATTTGATACTCTACAGAAAATTCATCTTTTTTCTTACCAACAATATTATATATACGTGGTTCATTTAATTTTTGATCACAAGCTTGATATATATAAATCTTATTTTTTAAAATCTTAATTGTACTTTCACTACAATAACACCCGCCTACTTCTAATTCTTTTATAACACCATCTTTATAATTAAATGGCTTTATTAAGTTCCCTTCTAAACTATCAAAGTCTAGGTATGATATTCTTAAATCTTTAATTTTAGAGTTATTAAAATCACTCAGACATTTATAATTTTCATTATTTGCTTCTTTCCCATTAAAATTACATTTTAAATTTCTATTTCTCAACCAAGAACGTTGAGTATCAATAAGATACTTAACTTCGTTTTTATTATCACTAATATAGCTTTTTACATCAGAATATGTATTATTCAGATCATGCTCACTATTTTTATATACTGTTTTCTCATCTAAATGTTGTGGCTTATAATCTGCAGCATTTGAGCAGGCACTCAAACTAAAGACTAATAGCACACTAAAAAAATTAAGATTAATGCCTTGCATCGTACGTTCCTTTAATAAACAATTGATATTCACTATTACGCCTTTTCGTCAAACCGAGATCTGGAACTTTTTTCCCATTTACAGTTATTTTATTTATATCTAACATTTCTTTAGGCCCATCTTTATAATTACTTTCATTAATAAGCTTACATAAATTTGGGGCTTTACTAGCAATATTCCCGATATTGAATGCTAACGATACTAAAGCATCAAATTCATATTGATATAGAGGAACTTTAATAGCTTTTTTGACATAAGCTTCATGTTTCAAAACATCTTCTTCAAAATAAGTTTTAGCCTGAGATATTGAGATAAAATCTTTTAAAGCTTTTTTACCTAAAGCTTTACATGATGATTGACCTACGAGATGTCCCCATCCAACTGTACAATATCCTTTAGAATCATCGTAATAGTATGTTCCTTGCCCATCAGGAGTTAAATATTTTCCTTCCCATTCTTGAACAAATAATCTTGCATTTGCACTTGTTGTTAAATTGCTTATAGGTATTCTATTTCCAATTGATTTCTGAGAAGTAGTTTGAGGCAACTGTAAATCAAAACTATTTCTATATCCTTCTAACAATATTGCTAAAGGATCAGCTATATCATCACGTCTCGAATAAAGTCCATGTTCTTTTATTGTAAGATTTGACGCATCATCTAATGAAAAACCATTGCCTGTAAAATATTCAAAATGTAGCATTGAAACATTATGTGCTGTTTTTCCAGCAATAGGTATAGCAGCTGGTCCATTCTTATTTTTCATTACACCTGTTTTGCCTAATATTTGGCCTTGCTTAACGGGATCCCCCACTTTTAATGTTATTGATTTTGGATCTAATTCACCATACCTAATTACAAACTCTCTACCATCATCAGTTTTATGCCTAATACTTACTTGATTAGTTTGTAGATAGAATCCTTGCGAAGCTATTACTTTACCGGGTGCTATAGCAACTACTTCAAAGCCACTTTCTGCTTTGCTAACAGGTTTACAATTACTATATAAATCTCTTCCCGCATGCTTTCTATTACCACTTCTATTTCTTCCAAAGATTGCCATTGAAGCATTAGTATCATTGAGTTTAGCTCCCCAATAATAATTTGATAGTTCTCCACCAATATCATTGATAGGTTTTACTTTAAAAGGGAAAATAATACTTGGTTTATAATTAGATATATTCTGTTTTGGATTTCCAGTATCTTGACTTTCAGCATTCATATTTTTTAATTCTGGTGCAGTACTATTAAGAATCTGATCTTTAATATGATTATAGATCTTATCTGCACTAATATCTGGCATCCAATCCGGAGCTTTCGCTAATGTACCAAACCAATGGTCATCTTTATCATCATGATTATCCTTTTTAGCGACTCCATTATTAATATTAGAACTATTATTTATTTTCTTTGGTTCTCCATTATTTCCTTTGTTTAAAGGTAGCTTTAGTATTTGTCCTTCCGAAATCTTATTTGCATCATTAATTTTATTTATTCTTTGAATTTCTTCAATTTTACAATTCATATCTTTTGAAATTTTTAATAAAGTATCACCCTTTTTCACTTTATATGTTTTTCTACTATATTGACCAGTTTTCCCTTTCTCTCTCAGCTGAGTTTTTATTAAAACTGATGGACTATATAACTTGACGATAGCATGACTTTTTTCAAGACAAACTCTGCTGATAAGTTGCATCTGATTTAAAATATTTTGGAAATAAACATCAAGTACAACTCCTTTATCTCTACTTATATCAACAATCGCTCCTTTAGAATTTGTTAATCCTTCAGCAATGAGATTATTACCATTTTTTATTTGATATTTAGCATTTTTAATGGGATGCCCTAGTAAGTCTAATAAAATAAAGGTTACTAAACACTTATTTTTCATTATTTTTTACTCCTAAAAGAAAATCCTCATTATCCCATTCATCAACAATTACATCCCACAGCTCTTGCTCTTTTCCAACTAAAACTTTTATATTAAACGGGTCTTCTTTTGTAATTTTCCCAGTTCGCCCATGTTCATCTAAGGCTCCTGAGATAAATGAATTTGTTTCTTGAATAAAAGCTTTATATGTAAACTGACTAAAATCGCTCTCCCAAAATAAATCATAAACATCTAACTTATTACTATACATAGCAGTATTTGGAAGCTGTGGAACCTCATAAGAAACCTTAGCTCCACTCGTAAACAAATGCTGCCCAGCTTTACTTTCAAACTTGCCACCTGTTGTTGAAAATACGCCATCTGCATTAATTTTGAGCTGAGATCCACCTGCCGTTAATACAATTTCTTTTGGACTGGTAAGCTCGATTTTTTCTTCAGTAGAAATGAGCTTGATGACCTTCTTGGCAATTGCTTCAATGGCATCGTCTTGTGCTTGTAGTTCGAGCTTTCCTTTTGCTGCATAAGCACGCAAACCCTTTTGCGCGGCAAACAAACTGATCTTGTCTTGCGCATGCCCAATGATATTTTTCTGTGCACTTAAGTTAATTGAGCCACTAGCACTTTCTGCAATATCTTGCGAAGCTTGCAAAATGATATTTTCAGGTGTCGTCAATGCAATGCCATTTGGCGATGCTAATAACATCAAGGCCTGTCTAAAAATTTTGCCTTGTTCTTGCTGTTTAGTATCGGAACTACTTTCTAAACCTTGGGTATAACCTTCCATAAAGCCTTGCAAAGAACTTAATGCTTTAGAAGGTGATACTTCCAATTTACTGCCTTTACTAAACGTTCCACATACACTCATCATGTCAAAGTCTTTAGTCTCGACATTCGCTAAGACTTTTCCGACCTCTTGAATACTTTCAAATGGATTTTTATGAATGCGGTCTTTAATACTGGCAAGTTTTCCTTTAACGATGTCAGCACCATGCTCTTCAACATTTTCAATAAATGCTTTTAAGTTTTCTACCGCATCTTTGGCATCGCTAAAAAAAGAATTAAATTCGTCTACAACGCCTTTTGCATTTCCCCCTAGCGCACCAATATCTTGAATAAAGCCACCACAGTCTTTTAAAGCGTGAATAGGATCGTTATTAATCCCTTCTTTAAATAGGTTCACCGTACTATCTAATGCCTGTCCTGTAGTTTTTAGCTCAAGTGACTGGATGAACTTGGGTAAGCGATTAATCACGTTCAAAGCATCAGTCTGTTGCTTTGCTGCAACTTCACTGAGCATTTTCATGCTTTCATAACCTTGTGAAAGTAAGGATTGTGCTTGTGCAGCCTCTAGATGGTCTGCAATCGCTTGCTCTTGTGCATAGGTACTGATGAGCATGCCTTTACCTGCACGCACAGCTCCCCAAGCATCTGTTCTAAGCTCAAAGCCCTCTCCACGACCCTGACTCGTCGCTTGTTCTTTCGGATGGCTTAAATTACCCAAATTCAGCTGTGTCGCTGCATGGCTACTTTGTAATTGGGTACTAATTTGCCCCGTTGTGTCATCAAAGCGTAATTGGTTAAAACCACTACCACTGACTTCCTGACTGCGAATTCCGCTCAGTTTTTTAGTATCAGGAAGCTGCCCTTTCACATCGAACTTGGTTGGTGAGCGTTGCGCTTCATGGATGCGCCCAGTCACAAATGGACGATCAATATTGCCATCAAAGAAGTCAATGACTACCACTTCACCAATACGTGGCAAGAAACGTGCTCCATAGCCCTCGCCTGCCCAAGAAGTCAGTACATCCACCCAAGCTGAGTCGGTATCATTGTCATTGCTACCCGCGCCACCGTCATGGCCATGATCATCACTACGGGTGAATAGAAAACGCACCTTAATGCGCCCCCATTCATCAACATGGATAGTTTCTCCCTCTGGCCCCACGACTTTGGCTCTTTGCGGGTAAGCAATCGGGCGATGCTGTTCTGGATTATATTCAGGTGCCGTCTTGATCTGACGGCGTATTAGGGTCAGCTCATTACCTTGGCGCTCAATATCATCATAACCATGTTTATCCCAACGACTTTGGGTTAACAACTGGCTCACTTGCTGATGTAAATCTTTTGGTAAGTTATTTTGATTATAGAAGTTTTTAGCAATAATCAGGAACTCTTGATCAGCCCCTTCATGCTGATCAATTTCAGGATGCTCCTGTAGATTAAACCAATAACCAACTTGGCTATCACGGACACTACTATAGGCCTTAAAGTATTTGGCCCGACTCGCGTACATATCCGTAAATTGCTGATTCAATTTCTCTAGCTGATTACTACTTGAAGCTGTGGCCTGATCTTCCCCTTTTAAATCTTGCATCCAAGCTGGACTCATATGCCATGCTTGTTCAAGGCTTAAACTCGCTGAATCAAACTGCTCTGAATGTAGGTGTGTAGTAATAACTGAACCTACACCTTCTTCGTTTGCCAGAGCATCGGGTTGCCAACGCTGCACATGTACAGCAGTCGGCTGTAAAGACCGCACCGCAACAAAACCTGTAATGCTATCTTGATATTCTGTTGCACTACTTCTGTGATAGCGAATGCTGCGACGTGCTAAAGCTTGGTACTGGCTATTGTCATCAATGAGTCTTAGTTTTTGAGGTTGTATAGGTGCAGTAAAGTGAGGAACAAAAAGCTCTGCTTCATCAATGAGCCAACTAACGCATTCACTTCGCCATAAGCGTGTAAGAAAGTCATAATCAGATTCATTGTGCTGCATGATAAATGGGCGAATATCATAACTCTGACTTAACCCACTAAGGTCGAGACTTAAACTTGTCGCAAAAAGTGGACTTCTTTCTTGCCATTCTTTAAATAAAACTTCAGTGACTTCAATAATGCTTTTATTCATAAAAACACGACTATTACGGCGCTTGTGCCATAAGTTTGTCGCGTCTTTTAAGGTCAATTTATAAAGCGTTAAAGCACCGTCACTCTGGCCATAACTCGCTTCTGTCACAATTCCTGTAGTTCGAAATAATTGTCCAGAATCAGTGACCTGATCAACGGCAACTTGCACACCTATAAACTGCTTCAATGCAATTTGGGCACTCGTTGAAAGGCAGATCAACTCAGCGTCCAATCCCCCATTTAGCTGATGTTGGCCTTCTATACGTTGTAAAAAAACTTGGCTATTGAGTAGTTCATTAGAAAATTGCACATGGACGGCACGTTTCTGCGCACTTAACCCTATTTTTTCCAAAACATTAAAGATATTAAAAAGCATTTTTTTATAATCATAAGGATATATAAACGGCTGCACTTTATAAAAAACAGAACTATCTGTCTACATGATTATGCTTTTTTTTAATTCGTTTTTTTATATTTTGACCTATTCCCAAGCAATAAAAAGCCCAACATAGTGTTGGGCTTTTTTAAAGAGCTTTAAGCTCTTTTTTTGGTTGTCTTAAATACTGGATAAAAACGGAATAACTGCCATAAACAGACCAGTAATAGTAAGAGGAAATAGACCAATGACCAAACTGGTAAAGATTGACCTAAAAAGGTCCAATCAATTGCTGCACATTCACCTGAACCCGACAATACTTCTTGTAAAACTGTTTTCATTGGTAAGGCATCAATTAAATAGTTTAAACCCGGGCCACAGCTTGGTACTTGATCTGGTGGTAAATGTTGCAACCAGACATGACGTCCTGCCACACCCACTGACCATAAAATTGCAATGCCTGCTAAAAATGCATAAAAACGTTTAACCGCATTTGAAACTGGGTTATGCAAAAAGGCTATGAGTGCTACAAGGCCCATTGCCATTAAGCCAACACGTTGAAAAATACAGAGCGGACATGGCTCTAAACCTTTTACATGTTCCAGATACAACGCAAAAGACATGCCGACTATACTTGCTAAAACAAGTAGTCCACTCACCAAACGGTAACTTAATCGCATGTAAAACCTCGTTTTATTATCGATATTGTTCAAGATATTGATCAAAACTGATCTTGGTATCTTGCTCAAGTTTTTCTTGCTGCTGTAAAGATTGCGCAGCCAACTGTTCAAAATGTTTCAAAGTTTCCACACTAAGCTCATGCTGTTCATAACTTTCAGTATGTAACTGAGCCATGTGGCTACCAAAACTCCAAGTTCCACCATGCTTTAACGTATCATCAATGACATGGGCAGATAAAGTTTCATCAACTTCATCAATTCGTGCTTGCATGACAGCCAAAGCTGAACCATACAAGTCCGTTGCATAGGTCTGATCGAGTAGCTGTGCACAATCTTGCATTTTTGCAATATATAAACGTGCCCAATCTTCGATGTGATACGACCCAGTTAAATCTGTAATGGTTGCGTTTGGCGCTCGACCTCGGTTGACCACCTCTGTTTGATTTTTCTCAACCAAGTCTTGCTCAGAACATAACAAGTCTGGGCTATCACTTAACAAACAATAAAGTGCTAACACTTCAAGAAAGCCTGCTGTCGTTTCATCAACGCCAATTGCCGAGTATGGATTTACATCTACAGCACGTAACTCCACATAGCCCACGCCTCGATTTTTTAAAGCTTGAGACGGTGTTTCACCTGCTTGAGGCACCTGTTTTGGACGTACTAGACTGTAATATTCATTCTCAATCTGCAAAACATGATCATTAATTTGCAACGGCTCACCAGATGCATCATTTAACCCTAAACGGCTAAATGGTGGGTAAGGAGAATGAACGGCTTTTTGTAAACCATCCAGATAGCCAGACAAATTGTTGTAATGAATACCTAAGCTTTTTTGGGCTGAGTTTTGATAGCCCAATCGTCCCATACGGAGTGCTGTAGCATACGGTAAATAGTATGAACCTTTGATTAAAGGCAACAAATGATGTTTGTGTCCGGTCAAGAAACAACGACATACTGTTGGACTCGCGCCCACCAAGAACATGACCAATGGTGTTAAACGAATAAAATTACGAATAAGGCCAAAATAACGATGGCTACGGTAATCCTGCAAACTTAATGATTTTAATTGTTCGTCAGTTTCATGAGCTTGTAGCTCAGCAAAAAGTGTATCTGGGAAAGATAAGTTGTAATGCACCCCTGAAATGGTCTGCATACGACGACCATATCGAATTCCTAACCCACGGCGATATAGTGTTTTAAAACGACCAATATTAGAGGTGCCGTACTGCGCTAGACGAATGCGTTCTTCATTGTCGTCTAACATACATGGCATAGACAGCGGCCAGAGTTTTTCACCATTTTCTAAATGATGATGCACAACCGCATGAATATCGGTGAGCTCGTGCAGAGCTTCTTCAATGGTTGCCTTAGGTGAAGTAATAAACTCCATCAACGCTTCTGAATAATCAGTCGTAATTTTTGGATGTGTTAACGCCGAACCTAGTGCCTTCGGATGTAACTCTTGTGATAAGAACCCATTACTTTGCATACGTAGGCTTTCACGCTCTATTCCACGTAACATGCCTTGTAGTAGCGACGAATCCACCCAAGCAGGAATAACTGATTGAGATGGTGTAGTGGGTTGACTCATGCATTTGCTCGCTTATTAAAGATCACTATATACAAAATCGTGAGATGATACGGTTACTTATATAATCACATCATTCCAGTTTGGCAATTTTTATCACAATCTTGTTATTTAAGACACGAAAGAATTGTGATTTTATTGAAGAATAATTGCTAAAGAGTTGTCAATATCATGAACGAACAAGACATTTTAAACTTCTGGTTTTCTCCTGAACACCGTTCACTTTGGTTTGCAAAAAGTGATGATTTTGACAAAAAAATCCGTGAAAATTTTTCTGATGTTCATCGACAGGCAACTCAAGCAGAACTCTGGTCTTGGCGAAAAACAGCAGAAGGTCGTTTGGCAGAGATTATTGTACTAGACCAGTTTTCTCGCAACATCTATCGTGATCAGCCCCAATCTTTTGCCTATGACAGCTTGGCATTAGCTTTGGCACAAGAAGCAATTAGTTTGCAACTCGATGCACAGCTTAATCCAGAGCAACGCTCTTTTTTATATATGCCGTTTATGCATAGTGAATCAAAATTGATCCATGAATTTGCCTTGAAACTATTTCAACGTCTTGGCAATGAAATTAACTTAAGCTTTGAGAAAAAGCATAAAGTCATTATTGATCGCTTTGGACGCTATCCTCATCGCAATACCATTCTCGGACGTGTTTCTACTCCAGAGGAAACCGAATTTTTATTAGAACCGAACAGTAGTTTTTAAAGCTTCTTAATTTTTAATGCTGAGTCATCTTTGTTTTAATGCTCAGCTGGGAGTTCACCATGAAATATCTCTCTCTTTGTTTAGCCTTAGGCACTGCCTTAACCTTAACTGCTTGTGCAACGACTCCAAGTAAACCAAAAACCTTTGATCAACTTGGTCAGTTTTCCGCATACCCTTTAAATGCGCAAACGTTTCGTATTAGTTTTCAAGCCGATCCGAATATGAGTTACGGTGCAGCTGAAGAAATCACTTTGGTAAAATCAGCGCAAACGACCGTACAAAAAGGTTTCCGCTTTTTTAAAGTACTGAATGACCCAAGTAACCAAAGTCAGAAACCACCACGTCAGGCTGTGGTTTATCCATCTGCTCCAAGCTTTTATCCTTATGGCTATGGTCGTCGCTATCCGGGTTTCTGGCATGATCCGTTCTATGATTTCCCACAAGTGGTCAATATCGACCCTGTTCAAGTGTCGTATACTATTGAATGTTATCGGGATCAAAAGCAAGCTCCTCAAGACGCTTTTGATGCAACCTTGATCTTGAAATCAATCGGACAAAAATATGGATTGAGTCCGACAGGAGCGCTGTTGCCACCACCCGAGCCTCCAGTAAAACAAAAATGAATAGGATAAATTTATGAGCATGGCAGAAGAAGTTCACCACGTGCCCAGTCTTAAACGTAGTAAATATTTTGCTACCCTAGCGCTGATCATCGTCGTTGTGCTGTGGATTGCACTGATGGTAGCCGACCGTTTTCTGCCAGAGTACACAGGTTTTATTCATATTTTGATGCTAGGGGCCGAAGCAGGTGTAGTTGGCGGTCTAGCCGATTGGTACGCGATTACAGTTCTGTTTCGGAACCCTTTTGGTAAGTTACCGATTCCTAAGTTTTTACGGGACCATACCGAGATTATTCCGCGTAACAAGGCACGCATTGCCGAGTCAATGGGCCGTTTTGTACAGGAAAATTTTCTTTCGCCTCAAATAGTCGAAAAAAGCCTAGAAAAAACAGACTTAAGCCTCGCAATCGGTCAATGGTTGGCAAGTCCGCAAAACAATACGCAAGTGGTACAACTCATTCAGCAAACTGTACCGAAAATTTTTGAATTTGTGAGCCAAGAGCAAATTGCTAATTTCGTGCAAAACAACAGTGTGCAATGGGTACGTAATACCCAAGTCAACAAACTCGCCAGTGAAATGCTACGTGCAGTCTTGGAAAATGATTTCCACCAAGATGTTTTACAACGTGGTCTAGATATTGCCCATGAGTGGGTGGTACAAAACCCAGATAAAACCTGTGAATTAACCCGAAAAATGTTTAAAGCACTGGGTGTCTGGTCACTTGCAAGAGGCGCAAGCTGGATTGGAATTGATGTTCAACAACGTACAATCGACTCATTGGTTGAAAAAGTAGAATCAATGCTGGCCGACCATGAACACCCATGGCGACAAGAAATTGAAACAATTGCACATTCACTCATGCTAGAGCTAGCGAAACCCGATAGTGTTGCCAGTCAACGCCTTAACAGCGGTAAAGATGCTCTCCTTGATAGTCCTCAAGTTCTAAATTTTATTAGTGGTGCTGTCACTATTTTGTGTGATGCCATTAAAGAAGATTTAATGAAAGAAGACTCTGGCATTGCAATGAACCTGCGAGCTGCGATTCAGCAGTTGGGTGAAAATCTCGTTCAAAATGTAAAAGTACGTGAAGTTCTCAACAAAGAAATGACAGGACTTGCCATGAATTTTACGGATCAATATAGCCATAAAATCATACGCTATGTGAGTGAACGCATTCATGAATGGGATTCACGTGAAATGATCGGGAAAATTGAAAATGAAGTCGGTGGCGACTTGCACATGATCCGAGTAAATGGTGTTGTAGTGGGTGCATTTATTGGTTTGACACTTGGTGTAATTCGGGCAGTGTTTGAGTCAATTTTATAACTTTAAATATTTTTAATAAGAGAACAATATGCTTCAGCTACAGTCAAAATTGGCCACTCAAGGCGTGACTATTTTTAGTACCATGACGGCACTGGCACATCGTCTAGGTGCACTCAACCTGTCACAAGGATTTCCAGATTTTCCGGCGCCACAAGCCTTACTTGAAGCCTTATCTCAAGCGACTTTAGCTGGACATAATCAGTACCCGCCTGGCGATGGTATTCTCGGTTTACGGGAGCAACTCGCTTTACAATTTCAGCAGCGTGATCAACTTCAACTTGACCCTGTCACTCAAATCACGATTACTCCTGGCGCAACCATTGCAATTTTTTGTGCCATACAAGCCTGCATCAATGCAGGTGATGAAGTCATTATTTTTGACCCAAGTTATGATAGCTATGGCCCTTCTGTCGAGTTAGCAGGCGGCAAAGCGGTTCATATTGCCCTGCAAGCACCTGACTTTAAGGTGAACTGGCAACAAGTTAAAGATTTGATTAATGACAAAACCCGTATGATTGTGGTGAATACGCCCCATAATCCAACCGGTACGATCTGGGCAAAACAAGACTGGTTAGAACTCATTGAACTGATTCAAGATAAAAATATTCTGGTTTTATCCGATGAGGTCTATGAACACTTAGTTTTTGATGGTCAACAACACTTTAGCGCATTGCATTTTCCAGAGCTCAGAGAGCGTAGTTTTGTGATTGGTTCTTTTGGAAAAACCTTTCATGTGACGGGATGGAAAACGGGTTACTGCGTCGCTTCACCTGAGCTGATGCGTTTATTCCGCCAGATTTATCAATATGCGAATTTCTGTGGTACGACCCCTTGTCAGATTGCTCTAGCGCAATATATGGAGCAACATCCAGAACATATTCAAGAGCTTTCTCAGTTTTACCAAACGAAAAGAGATCGATTTAATCAGGCAATTCTCAATAGTCGTTTTTTACTTAAACCTTCTCAAGGTACTTATTTCCAAAATCTTGATTATAGTCAAATTCGTCCCGACTTAAACGATGTGGAAATGTGCCAGTTTCTTGCCGAGCAACACAAGATTGTGGCAATTCCAGTTTCGGTTTTCTACCAGCAAGCGCCTGAGTCTTTACGCTTGATTCGATTCTGCTTTGCTAAAAATGATGAGACTCTGCAAAAAGCAGGAGAAATTCTGAATCAATGTTAATAAATTTAGCCACTTAGCACTGTAAAAATACTACAAGTCATTCACTCCAAATATGCTAAGTTGAATATCCGCCCAACTCAACAAAGAGATGGGCGATGGAGAATACATGCCACCAAGACAGTCCTTAATTCAACAGCAAAATCTATGGAAAACATTTTTTGTTTTCTTGCTACCCTTGATTGCAACCAATATTTTGCAGAACTTGTCGGGAACTATTAACACCATCTTTGTTGGTCAAATGATGGGAGTAGATGCAATTGCGGCAGTTTCTGTATATTTCCCTATCTTATTTTTGCTACTCGCTTTTATTATTGGGATTTCAACGGGTACTACTGTTTTAGTAGGGCAAGCATGGGGTGCGCAAAATATAGAGAAAGTCCAAAGTGTGGTCGGTTCTACCCTGTTTATGACCATCATTGGTGGAATTATTACCGCGATTCTTGGTGTGTTTTTCGCCCATGATATTTTGGAGCTTTTAGGTACAGACCCCAAGGTAATGCATCTTGCTTTGCCTTATGTACAATGGATGTTGGCGGGTAGTCCACTTCTGTTCGTTTATATTATCTATACCTCAATTTTACGTGGTGTGGGAGACAGTACGACCCCTTTACTGGCTCTAGCTTTAACCAGTGTCATCGGTGTAATTATTACACCAATTCTTCTCAAAGGTTATTTTGGCTTTCCTGCCCTAGGGATTATTGCTCCTGCTATAGCATCAATTATTAGTTATATCGCAATATTAATTTTTCTCGCGATTTATCTTAACAAGAAAAATCATTCACTTCGGCCGAATCGTCAACTTCTGCAACATATCCGTCATAATCCAGAACTAAGCAAAATTATTTTACGCTTAGGCGTCCCAACGGGTATTCAAATGATTACGACCTCAATGGCGGGTTTAGTTATTGTTGGGTTGGTTAACCATTATGGTTCACATGCTACAGCAGCGTATGGTGCAGTGAATCAGGTACTCAACTACATTCAGTTTCCAGCGATTTCGATCTCCATAGCAGCCTCAATTTTTGCAGCGCAAGCGATTGGTGCGGGTAAATCAGATCTATTAGCGCGAGTAACCCGTACGGCTCTGGGAATGAACTTTTTATTTACAGGTGCCTTAATTGCACTTGGTTATCTATTTTCAAAATATTTAATGGCTTTGTTTATTACCGACCCAACTGTGGTGGTGTTAGGTCAACAGCTTTTATTTATTGTACTTTGGGCGATTTTATTCTTTGGCGCAGGTGCCATTTTTGCCTCTATCATGCGTGCGAGCGGCACCGTGACTGTTCCAATGCTGATTAATATCTCTGCCATTTTATTTATTGAAATTCCATGCGCTTACTGGTTTAGCTCAATGTGGGGACTTAAAGGCATTTGGGTTGCCTATGCCTTGGCATTTGTGAGTTTATGTATTATTCAAGGCTTGTATTATCAATTTATCTGGAAGAAAAAGACGATCAAAGTTCTTATTTAGAACCATCCAAGCCACATAAAAAAAGCCATCATTTGATGGCTTTTTTTAATTTAAATCTTATTTCATCCATTTGGTCACAACAGTTGAAGCACGTTGATATCCTGTTGGGAACAAACGCTGCAATGCATCAAGAAATTTTGCATCACTACCAATCAATAAACGGCGTTTATTTTTCAAAACGGCATCCAAGATTTGACGAGCCGCTTCTTCTGGTGGAGTACGTAGAAACTTATCAAAGTTTTGAATCGATTTAGCTGGGTCCATACCTAAACTACTCAAGCTATCACTCATTTTTGCAGCTTTAGCAATATTGGTACGAATTCCCCCCGGATGTACGCACAAAGAACTCACGCCACTTTTTTCAATATCCAACTCTTGGCGTAACGATTCGGTAAAGCCACGCACAGCAAATTTAGTTGCGTTATAACCGGATTGAGTCGGTTGAGCAGTCAGACCAAATAAGCTAGAGATGTTAATAATGTGCCCATCTTGAGTTTGCTTAATGAACGGTAAAAATTCTTTAGTACCGTATACGACACCCCAGAAGTTAATCCCAACAATCCACTCTAAATCTTCGTAGGTCGCGCCTTCGACAGTCGAACCTAACGCAACACCAGCATTGTTAAAAATCAGGTTAACAGAGCCGTGATCTTGTACTGTTTCTTGCGCCCACTGCTTTACCGCTTCACGGTCAGACACATCAAGCTTTTTGGTGGTAACAGTAATATTGCTGTACGGCTTTAAAAGCTCGACAGTTTGTTGTAATCCTTTTTCATTAATATCACTCAACGAAAGATGGCAGCCCTGTTTTGCCAAAAGAATTGCTAACTGTTGCCCAATGCCAGAACCCGCGCCCGTAATTGCAGCGACTTTGTTTTTAAAATTTTTCATTGTCCATCCTTTGTTTTTCGATTTGCACAATCGGTTCATTGCATGTGCACTTTAGACACCTTTAATATAATTTTGACAATACACATTGTCAATATAGTACACTGTAATTTCAGATAGAATGGCACAATTCTGCTGAGGGCTTTATCATAGTGAGCATATTTGGCTAAAACCTATAAATTAGGAAACCATTCTTTAGGAAACAATTTATTTATGGCGACTAACGACTCAACCAGTAAAAAGAAAACAAAAAGTGTGAGTAAAGAACGTCAGTTCAAAGGGTTATCTCTATCTGAACGTAAAGAGGCACGCCGTGAAAAGCTGATTGAAGCGGGTATTGCAACCTATGGAACCCTTGGTTTTTTTTCAGTGACGGTAAAAGATGTCTGCCAAGAGGCAAAACTCACCGAACGTTATTTTTATGAATCATTTAAAAAGAGTGAAGATTTATTTCAAACCATCTTTTTAAAAATGATTGAAGAATTACAGCAAAATCTGATGCAAGCCGTAATTAAAGCTGCTCCCGATCCAGAAAAAATGGTCGATGCGGGTTTAAGAGCACTGCTGACGACATTAAAAGATGACCCGAGATTAGCTCGTATTGTCTATGTCGATGCTGTTCTGGTACAAGAATTACATAATCAAGCCACCATTCAAGAAACACTTGCGCAATTTGATCGCATGATTCAGGCCTTTGTTATGCTGACCATGCCCCAAATTCAGCACCATGAAAATGAGCTCTCTTTAATCGCAACGGGTTTGAATGGATATGTCACACAAATTGCGATTCGATGGGTGATGGGAGGGTTTGAGCAGTCTCTTGAGCAGGTTTTAACTGCATGCCGTATCGTTTTCTTATCTTTATTAGCTCAAGTTTCAAAATAATATTAAAGTTTTTTGACAGCTAAAAATGTGAAAAAATAGCGAAGCAATTAAGGTGATAACCTATTGAATGATTTTAGAAAGTTTGAGGCTGAGATGTCATAATTTGGTCATACCTTTGCCTTAGTTTTGTCACAAATTATTGCTAAATTCATTTTTATAGACTTTTCTGCAATGAAATTGTCATAATTAATCTTTGTAATAAGCCTGTCATAACTACAAAACGGTTCACCGTTAAATCTATAGGATATTGCGTTGTGAAAGATGACTATATTTTAATTGTCGATGATGAGCTTCCTATTCGTGAAATGATCCATACTTCTTTGGACATGGCAGGCTTTCAGTGTTTACAGGCAGAAGATGCCAAACAAGCTCATCAAATTATCGTCGACCAACGTCCGGCGCTTATCTTGCTTGATTGGATGTTACCTGGAGGCGTAAGTGGTGTCGATTTATGTCGCCGCTTAAAACGCGATGAGAACCTAGCAGAAATTCCAGTGATTATGCTGACCGCTCGGGGAGAAGAAGACCATAAAGTACAAGGTCTTGATGCGGGTGCAGATGATTACATGACAAAGCCTTTCTCAACACGTGAACTGGTTTCACGTATTAAGGCAGTTCTGCGCCGCGCGAATGCATTAAGTGGTGAAAAAACTATTGATGCCAATGGTTTAATTCTTGATCCTGTAAGCCAACGTGTTAGCTTTGGCAACAGCATTTTAGATATGGGCCCAACTGAATATCGCTTACTTGCGTTTTTTATGACCCATCCAGAACGTGCATATACGCGTGCCCAGTTGCTCGATCAGGTATGGGGCGGTAATGTATATATTGAAGACCGCACTATCGATGTGCATATCCGTCGTTTACGTAAAGTGTTAGAACCTTTTGGTGTTGACCGATTTGTTCAGACTGTACGTGGAACTGGCTACCGTTTCTCAACACGTGCAGATTTAGCCGCAGGTTAACCAAGATTTATGTATGAACCCTACCCCGTCCCTGAACAGGTACGTGAACAAAAGCTTTCTCGCTACAGTAGTTTATGGACGTTTGCCAAACAAGATTTACGGCTTTTATTATTTTTTCTAATTATTGCCGGTTTAGTCGGTTTCGGTATTGGGTATTTCTGGAGCTGTATTTTTATCGCCTTCGTGGTGTTTTTTACACTCCAGTTGCGTTCTTTATATCTGGTCAATGACTGGATTGCCAATAAACCTTATGACGTTCCTCCAAACCTTAACGGGATTTGGGGGGCATTATTATTTAATGTTTACCGTGCTCAGCGTCAGGAACGAATTGTTCAGGCCGAAATGGTCGGTTTAATTGACCGAGCTCAGTCTTCATTAGTTGCTCTTGCTGAAGCGGTTGTACTCATTGATGACCAACATCAAATCGAGTGGTGGAACCCTGCTGCCGAACGTTTGTTAGGAATCAGTCCTCTCGACCGTGGCCGCAACTTATTAACCATTTTACGTCAGCCTACTTTTATTGAATATTTTAACAATATTGATCAGGCACCCGACGGGATTAAGCTGCATTCCAACTTTGATGATGACCGCTATGTGCAGGTTAAGCTCACAAGATTTGGTGGAGAAAGTCGTTTATTAGTGGCTTACGACGTGACTCGTATGCATAACCTTGAGCAAATGCGTAAAGACTTTGTCGATAATATTTCACATGAACTTCGTACCCCATTAACCGTACTGAGTGGTTATATCGAGACATTTACCGATCAGGAAGATATTAGCCCACGCTGGAAACGTGCATTTGATCAGATGCAATCACAAACCAAGCGTATGAATGCTTTGGTCAATGATTTACTGTTGTTATCAAATTTAGAAAATAACAAGAAAATCGCAAAAAACCAGATTATTGAAATGCCGAGCTTAATGAATCAACTGTTTGATGATGCTCAGGCCTATAATGCCGATTATGGACACACGCTCAATTTACATATTGATAGCCACTGCGACCTGATTGGTTCCGACATGGAAATTGCCAGCGCGTTTAGTAACTTAATTACGAATGCCATCAAGTACACACCAAAAGGCGGAACCATTACCATCGGTTGGCATGATGATGGTGAACATGCTTACTTTAGTGTGCAAGACACGGGCATCGGAATTAACCCTAAACATTTACCGCGACTGACCGAACGCTTCTATCGTGTGGACAGCGACCGTAGTCGTCAAACAGGTGGTACAGGTTTAGGCTTAGCGATTGTAAAACATGTGCTGATGCAACACGGCGCTTATTTAGATGTGCAGTCTAAAGAAAACGAAGGATCAACATTTACCGCAGTTTTTCCGAAAGAAAGACTATATAACATGACCTAAAGTTGCCCTCTCACATTTAAAAAGCCGACTCATGAAAAGTCGGCTTTTTTGTATTATTTAAACCAATTTACTTAAAATTAGAGCAATACGATTTTGTCTGGTTTTTTTCTATGACATTTAAAAAGTGAGTGGCAAAAGTATTACTTTGACGCAGTGCATCACGATGATCGCCACCATCAATCGTTTGATAAATAGTTGGTTTTTTTAATTTACATAGCTGTTGGTAATAAGCAGATGTCCCTCTAGGGTCGACTAAATGATCTTTAGAACCCTGAACAATCATTAACGGTACGGTAGGCACCATATTTTCAATAGACTGCTGTTTTAAATAAGCCAAAAGAGGTTTTAAATCTGCATTAGGGCGAAATATGCTAGAAGGAGACTTCTTCAAATCAGATTGAAGTTCAGATAAACAGCGGCTACGTGCTTGAGTTAGCACCGTATTCATTTCTGGACTGACTAAGTTTTCAGGAACAATGCTTGGTTCTGCTGCTTGTGCTCCCAATAAAACAATTGGGAAAAAAGCAGCCACACTAGGTTCTGGGTTCGGATTAGTTTTCACATATTCTGCAATGCCTTCATATTGATAACCGCCTGGCGCAAGAGCGATTGCCCCTTTTAAATCTAGTTCGGGAGCATCTTTTTGACCATAAGCCGCCACTGTAATAGCAGCAGCCCCGCCTTGACTATGCCCCATCACCAACCACTGTTTATTAAAGCTCTTGGGCTTAAGCATATGTAATGCACGCACTGCATCAACCACTGTATGCAGTTGGCTTTTTGCATTCATATAGGGATGTGCACCTAATGTGCCTAAGCCTTGATAGTCAGGTGCGACAACTGCATAGCCACGTGCAAGCCAACCATCTAAAGCTTTGGAAGCAACTTCTTGATATGAGTGAACTGGTCCACCCACATAGTCGCCCGAAGGTGCACAAGTATCAGCAACTCCAGTCGTACCATGCGCCCAAGCAAGTATCGGCCAGCCATTTTTGGGTGGCGTTCCTTTTGGTAATAAAATAAAAGCCGATGCAACAATAGGTTCGCCCTGAATACCTCGACTACGATAATTTACTAATAAGCGCTGATTTGCATGAGGAAACAAATCCGTCACAGCTTGCTGTTCTAGCGACAATATTGAACCCGGTTTTTCGCTCACAATTTGCTTACCCAAATCTGTAATTGGAGCAGCCATAGCAGAACCAGATGCCAAACAAATACTGCTGAATAAAATTTTTAAAAAAGAATTACTTTTTCTAATCAAGGGATTACTCCTCTATTATTTAAATTACATCTAATTAAATAATTAATTTATAAAATATAAATTACCATAGAATCTTCTATATTTATATTCAACTCAAAATAATTTACATTTATATAGTCTCTTAAAATCTCATTAAATATATTTTAAAGGAATGTATTATAAATATCGTTGCAAAAATTAATCCAATTTCAATAATAAAAAATATATGCTGATATTTTCTTAATTACGATAGCGATTAAAATGCCAAAACAAAAATTTATACCCTACCTGATTTTTCTTATTCTCGGTTCTCTATCCATCCATAGCTTTGCAGACGTACAAGTATATGGTCCGGGTGGCCCAGCACCCGCTATGAAAGAAGCAGCCAAACAATTCACCAATAAAACGGGCATAGCAGTTCATGTGACTTCTGGACCTACTGCTCAATGGTCTGAAAAAGTGAAACTAGATGCAGATGTTATCTATAGTGGCTCCGAAGCCATGATGTCTGATTTTGAAAATGCTTTTTCTGAACAAATTATAAAAGACTCGGTAGAACCTTTATATTTACGCCCCGCAGCCATTTTAGTACGCAAAGGAAATCCTAAAAATATTAAAGGATTTAAAGACCTAGCTAAATCTGGTGTTAAGGTTTTAGTTACACATGGTGCAGGTCAAGTCGGTATGTGGGAAGATATTGCTGGCAGAACCGGAAATATCCAATTAACAAAAGCTTTTCGAAAGAATATTGTTACCTATGCAGCCAACACAGGGATTGCCAAGAAAAACTGGGAAGAAAATAGCAGCTATGATGCTTGGTTAGTCTTTAATATTTGGGGAGTTAGTAACCCAAATGTTGGACAAATTATTCCCATCGAACCGGAGCTAGTTGTCTATCGCGACACAGGTGTAGCCTTGACTAAACATAGTTTAAAAGATGCCGACGCTAAACGTTTTGTAGAGTTTCTATCTTCACAGCAAGGCAATAGTATTTTCAAAAAATATGGCTGGACTAAATAAGTAAAAAAGGGAGCGCAGCTCCCTTTTATTTTTTAAAATTATTCACTCTAGTTCACCTAGAATATATTCATTTCAAATTAAATATACGCCTGTGGCATATAAAGCGCCGAGTATTAAACAAAAGGCTGAGCTGACATACCAAAATAAATCACTATTACCGACAAATTTTGACTTTAACCATGGAAAAGCAAAACCACGGATAAGAAAAACCGCTGCAACAAGCGACAGAATAATTTTGGTAAAAGGTAATACCTGTATTCCCCTTGCTGCAAAGAAGGCATACATAGAACATACAGTCAGAATTAATCCCACAGTTATAGCTGTAAAATTAGGATACCAGTGCCCTCTTTCGGCCATCTGGACAATACTTTTACCAGCCCCTAAAAGCCGAAAACCATTTGCTCCCCAGAACACACAAACAAAATGAAGTAATGCAGCACAGAATGTTAATAGTGCAGCAAGATATAGTAGAACGTTCGGAAGTGATTGCATTAGATTTTATACTAATCAATATATGTGAGATTTATTATACTTAATTATAAAATATATAAAACTGATAAATATTTAAAATAAGATTAGCTTGGTATTTAATATTTTAAATACCAAGCTCAGGTCATCTCAATTATTTACTCTCAAACTCTTTAAAATCAGCTTTTCTGATTTTTGCATGGATCCCTTTGGTTTTATCTACTACTTGTGAAACTTCAAAATCAGTTGCTGCGCTTAAATAGGCGTACGCTGTCGCTTCATCAATACCGTATTCTTGGTTTAAGAAACGAATGGCTTCACGTGTAGATTTCTTCATCGCTTCATCAAGATCTTCATCTAGACCCGGTGTAATCCAAAACTCAGCATTTTCAGCTAAAGGTTGTTTTAAATCTTTGCCCGGTATTTTGTCCTTACCTGCTTTGAGTAAGGTAAATTTCAGCGTGGCGCGGGCTGAAGCTTCTAGTGCCGTTAATGCCACTTCCCCATCGCCTTGCGCGAAATGACTATCACCCGTATAGAATAATGCACCTTTAACCTGAACAGGATAATACGCGGTTGAACCTGCACCTAGTTCATTAATATCAATATTTCCGCCATACATTGCAGGTGGTACAGAGTGAACAGGCTCAGACGTATTGGCTGCTACCCCCATAATTCCCATAAAAGGATAGAGCGGAAAACGTATTGATTTACCAGATTCTGTTTTTAATACACCTTCGTATTCACCTTTAGCATTTTTTTCGATTGGGGTGAAAATCGATACATTTCCATAACGTTCAGGATGCTCAGCCGATGCATTTTCTTGCTTTACTTTTTTAGGAAACTCCCCTACTAAAGCACCTTTACCATGTCGATTTGAAATCACACCGTAAGGAACACGTGGCTCAACTTTAAGTACTTCAACTTTCAGAATATCACCGGGCTGTGCGCCTTCAATTGCAACAGGGCCTGTCACAATATGCGGCCCATCTTTATGAAAATCATGCTTTAAATTTGACTGCGTAATTATTTTTGCATCTTCCAAGATTTCATTAGATTTGACACCTTTCGATTGAAAGAACTTTTCAGCATTACGCCCTTGGTCTTCAAGCAAACCTTCATGAGAAACCGTATCAAATGTCACAACACTACCCGACGGAACAGTAAGCACGGGTTTAGCATCTCGATTTGGTAAATAGCCCCATGTAATGGTATTTAAAGTAGATGGAACATAATAATTACCTTTATATTCCCCAGTTTGAAGTTGAGTAGGCTGTTTTGAAATTTGATTTAAAACTTTAAAATCATTGGCATGGCTGAGTGAAATACAAAGTACAGATAAAACCGAAGCTGTCAGGCGTTTAACTTTTAACATGATTTCAGAACCTAAAAAAATATGAAAATTACAGTAAGGTCCTGAATAGTCAGCAAGCATTGTGCCAAGGCTAAAGTTGTGTAATATCTAAAAAGCGCCTCTTGCTTATAAAAAAATAAATAATTTTTTAGATTTAACAACTTATCTTCAAATAAAATTAAAACCTCGACTTAAGTCTAACTTAAATATTTCATTCTATTTTTATTTATTAATTTTTAATCATATTAATATTTTTGCTCTCTTCAGATACATATTTATAGACTAGCTTATATAACGTACTCATTTAGATCACTTAATAATAATTATTTTTCTATATAATATAAATCCAAACATAGTTATATATTTTAATTTTATATAGCTCAAATCAAAAAAATAAACCCTGAATAATTAAAGTCAGGGTTTACTTATTTTATAGTGGTTATATCGTTTACTAAACTGTATGTCCCATGCGCTCGCCCATTACAACTACAGACTCAGCTTTAAAACGTTGTTCCCATTCGATCTTATCTTTTTCAAATAAAATAACGGCTGTAGAACCCAAATAAAAACGTCCAAGCTCAGCACCTTTCTCTAGCTTTAACTGATGATGCTGTAATTCGATACGACCTGAAGGTTTTACCTTGCCTGTTGCCACAGTTTCAATACCAGCAACAATCATTGCCCCCACTAGAACAACAGCCATACGGCCAAGTTCAGTATCAAACAAACACACCATACGTTCATTACGAGCAAATAATCCCGGTACATTTTCAGCAGTGACCTGATTTACCGAAAATAGCTCGCCTGGCACATATAACGTTTCTGTTAAAGTACCTGCAAACGGCATATGAACACGGTGGTAATCGCGTGGTGATAAATAAACTGTCGCGAACTCACCATCTTGGAATGGCTGAGCAAGTTGTGGATCGCCAATTAATTTCTCTACAGAGAAACTTTGACCTTTTGCTTGAAAGACTTCACCCGCAGTAATTTTACCAATTTGGGAAATTGCGCCGTCCGCTGGTGACACAATGCTATCTGCATTTTCATCAATCAGACGTACACCTTCTTTTAATGCACGGGTAAAAAAGTCATTAAAAGATTTATATTTCAGTGCATTGCCTTGTTCAGCAATCGATAAATCAATCCCATACTTAGCTTTAAATGCATGAATAACAGCGTTTTTCACAACTGGATTTTCACTCGCAGCAACTTTACCTACCACACGGCTCAATTGATGCTGTGGTACAAGATTTTGTGCCTTAATAAATAATTCTTTTTTTAATCGAGATGTGAAACTCACGAGGGTGATTCTCCAGTAATAATAGGACTATCGAGGCGATTGCCCCATTCACTCCACGCACCATCATAGGCTTTTGCTTCCCAGCCCAAGAGTCTAGCCAGAATATAGGCCAAACCGGAACGATGATGTGACTGGCAGTACACGACTACAGGTTGTTGTAAATCGAACCCAAGTTGTTCAAGGCGCTGCCGCGTGCGTTCAAGCGGATGCAATTTTAGATGATTTTGACGATTAAGTGCAGTACTCCATTCAAAATGGAGAGCATTTGGAATGTGACCGCCGCGTCGCGCTGCTAAACGGACACCACTATATTCATCACTCGTTCGGCAATCCCACAGTTGCACACTTTCTTGTTCAACTTGTTTGCGTAGCTCTTCATAGTTCACACGGAACTGCGCAGCATGTGATAAATCAATTTGAATTAAGTCTGCAACAGGAGAAACTTTTTCGACTTCTGCTGTAGTGGGTAAGCCTGCACCTAACCATGCATGGATACCGCCGTTAATTAAACTGGTACGGGTAAATCCTAGGCAATGCAAATTCCAGATTAAACGTCCAGCCCATGCCCCGCCTTCATCGTCATACACTACGACATGATGATTAGGTGAAATATTCAATTTTTCAATAAGTGCTTGTAAACCCGCTTCATCCGGCAAAACACCAGTTGCTTCTTCATGCTGAGCCACTAACCATTTAGGCTGTAAATGAATGGCATGTGGAATATGGAGTTGTTCATAAACCGATGCACGGCTCAAATCTATAATGCGAATATATTCATTGCCTAAATAAGGCACTAATTCTTCTGCTTCTATTAATAAATCGAGTTTAAAATCAGGGAGTGTCATCGTCATGGTTTCTTTTTATACCAGCTTATTTTCAATCTTAGCATAAGCATATATCTAACAAACTCTGATTTTCTGCTACGCTTTAGCAAAAAATCAGATATCAGCATTCTCACTTTTAAAAATAAAAAATAGCGAGACTACTTTTTACTTAAACCGCTTCTTCAAGTTCTTCGATTTCAAAAACCTGACGTAAATAGGCCAAGAAAGTATCGTTGTCAGTCATGGTTTTACCCGGACTATCTGAGATTTTCGCAACTGACTGACCATTACACTCAACCAGTTTCAACACAATATTCAGCGGCTTTTGCCCCATGTCGTTGGTTAGGTTAGTTCCAATGCCAAAACTCACCTGGAAACGATCTTTAAAGTATTGATGCAATTCCCATGCCTTTGGCAAATTAAGGCCATCGCTAAAGGTCAGCATTTTGGTTTTGGTATCAATTTTTAATTTACGGTAATGTGCATACGCCTTATCGCCCCACTCATACGGGTCGCCACTGTCATGACGTAAACCATCAAAGAGTTTGGCAAAATACAGGTCAAAGTCGCGTAAGAAAGCATCCATCCCTACCACATCGGTTAGGGCAATTCCTAAATCTCCACGGTACTCTTGTACCCACGTTTCCAGAGCAGCTTTTTGGAAATCACGCAAACGTACATCAAGTGCCTGAAAAGCTTGTAGGAACTCATGTGCCATGGTCCCGATTGGTGTAATGTTAAGCTCTTTAGCCAGCAACACATTACTTGTACCACGGAACACATTTGGTACAGTTTTATGAAATGCCGCTACGACATGCTTTTGCCATGCAAAGCTATAACGACGGCGTGTACCAAAATCAGAAACTAAAAACGGGGGATCATTCGGCTGTTGAGATTTTTCATATTGCTGAATCAAATCGAGTTTGGCTTGTAAACGGCGTTCGCCTTCGGCCCAAACTTGGTCTGTTTTGATACGGCTAAAATACAACTCGTTTACAATGGCTAGGACAAAAATCTCGAACATCATCGCCTGAACCATCGGTCCTTCAATATGAATATCTAATCGGCCTTCTGCATCAATACTAGCCTGAATAAAACGACGTTTGAGTTGGAATAATTCTAAGTAATCGACAAAGTCGCTTTTAATAAATCGTAATTTTCTTAAATATTGTAGCTCGTCTTCTTTATATTTGAGATTACATAAATGGTCGAGTTGCTCGTTTAAGTCATCCAAAATATCCACTAATGGATAGACTGTATCTTCTAAGTTTCTGCAACGAAAATGATAGACACTATGTGTTTGCGGGAATTTATGTAGAACCACTTGTAGCATCGTAAATTTGTACAAGTCTGTATCTAGTAAAGAATGGATAATTGGAGACATAGTCAATGATTATTCGCTTGCTTCTTAGCATTAAAGCATATTTTTATGGATGAATTACGAGGTTTTATACCATTGTTGCAGTTCCATGAAATTTCCTTTTAAAAATCATTTAATTTAAATTCTGCTAAACTACGTTAATTCAATTAATTATAGAAATTTGCTTTAATTATGCGCGCTTTAATACAACGAGTTCTTGAAGCCAAAGTGGTTGTAGACGGTGAAACTACAGGCGAAATCCAACACGGCCTACTGGTGTTTTTAGGCATTGGCCGAGATGATACTTTGACTATTGGCCAAAAGCTTATTGATAAAATTTTGAAATATCGAATTTTTGATGATGAACAAGGCAAAATGGGCTGGAACGTGTCTCAAGCAAATGGTGGAATCTTGCTTGTGTCACAATTTACCTTGATGGCACAAACACAAAAAGGTCTGCGTCCAGACTTTGGCCCAGCAATGCCACCTAGCGACGCAAAAGCGTTATACGAACAATTGGTTGAATATACACATTCTCAATTTGAAAACGTTCAAACCGGAATTTTTGCTGCTGATATGAAAGTTCATTTGATTAATGATGGTCCGGTGACATTCAATCTAGAAGTCGAAGCATAGATATAAAAAAACTCCCAAAATGGGAGTTTTTTTATAGCTGGATATTAACGTCCAGTTTTCTCTTTAATAAAAGCACGTGCCTGACGTACTTTATCTTTTACTGGTTTTGGTAACTTAGGTGGAATGAGCTTAGCAACCTGGTTGAACCATACCAACAAGCTGAAGTCACCTTCCATTTTAATGCTGCCATCTTGCATACCCGTCATAAATGCTGTTGGGTCACCTTTGATCAAAGTTTTTACACCTTGCTCACTGTCTGCAAATTGCAAAATAAAATCAGCTTTTTCAGGTGCGCCTGCAACGGTATCAATCTGACCGTTATTAATAATGATCTGACGTGCAACACCTAAATCTGTACCGATCTGAATACGGAATGCGCGGTCATGAATCAGTTCAATAAACTTAGGGCTAGTACGCGCCAACTGCTTCATACGCAGCACTAAACCTGCTACCAACAAATCTAATGGGTCTGTACTGACATCAACAAGAGGTAACTTGACTACAGGTATGGAAGAAAGTTTCATGAACATTCACGCCTATTGTATTTTTATGAAAACTTTAGAGCAAAACTTAGCAAGGACATACCATTGCCTATGTTTTATGCATCAATTGATATTTTTTAGCTGGCAACGCAATCTAGATGAAACGTCAACAGACCCATCTATCGTAGCATAACTGGCTATTTTTTAATAAATGCTTTGTATAATAAAAATCACGTTTCGTAAATGAAAAAGGCATGCTGTGCATACCTTTTTACCGTTAGATAACAATTTAATTATCGGCTAGAACATTGCTGCTGATCATCTTCATATACTGGCGTGTGTTCTATATATTGGCGATTTGCCAATGCCTTTTGTGCTTGTTTATCCTCACGTAACAAAATAAATGTAACCATTACCATCGCTAGACTTAATGCAGTTAAATAACTATATGTGACTGGCATTTCAAAAGTGACTTGAACTCCAAAACGGACCACTTCCAATAGCCCCCAAAAGAACATCCCTGCAAGCATAAAACCAAGCCAACGACGGTAAGGAGAAAAGAAAACAGCAACAAGCGCGACAGCAATTAAGCTGAATCCGGCGATAGCGGCAAAATTCGCTGTTACCATAGAAACCTCCGTCTTAATGAAAACGTCTAAAAACATTCGGTCTTTAATACCCGACCTCATTCCAAAAACAACTTTAATTCATGATTTGTGTTGAAGCTTACGATGCATTATGGATGTTTTTTTTTAGAAAAAAAGACCCGTTTTTTCTTAATGCGACATACTTTGTCGCAACATTCTTTTGTCATTACATTTTTGCAAAATTCAAAAAGTTCGATTCCCTATATGGCATCAATTCTGGCGTGTCATTACAAAAAAATATGCTGTTTTTAAGGACCAAAATAAGTTTTTTTCAGATTTTTTTATTGCCTTTTTTCTGTGCAAAATTTTGTCATAACTTGCTTGTTTTTATGACTATTCTGCATAAAAAAAGCGCTACTCTGAAGTAGCGCTTAAAGCTTATCTATATAGGTTAAGCACGATTTAAATCTTTATCATGCATACCGAGTAAATAAAGCACACCATCTAAACCAACACTTGAAATCGCTTGATTTGCATTTTGGCGTACTAATGGTTTTGCACGATAAGCAACGCCTAAACCTGCAATCGCAAGCATCGGTAAATCGTTTGCACCATCGCCTACGGCCATCGCTTGCTCTAAAGAAATTCCCATCTTATTTGCAAGTTCGCGTAATAACTCAGCTTTACGGGCACCATCAACAATTGCACCTTTTACTTCGCCTGTTACGAAGCCGTCTTGCACATCTAAAATGTTAGCGTGAACTTCATCAATACCGAGTTTGCCTTGTAAATATTCAGCAAAATACTGGAATCCACCAGATAAAATTGCCGTTTTATAGCCAAGTGCTTTTAAAGTCGAGATAAGACGCTCTGCACCTTCGGTAATGGTTAAACGCTCTGCAATTTTAGGTAAAACAGCAGCATCAAGTCCTTTTAATAATGCAACACGTGCACGGAAGCTTTGCTGGAAATCAAGCTCACCTTGCATTGCTCTTTCAGTAATTTCAGCAACTTGTGCGCCTACCCCTGCTTCAATCGCCAACTCATCAATTACTTCTTGTTCAATTAGGGTTGAGTCCATATCAAAACACACTAAACGGCGGTTACGGCGATAAGCGTTATCTTCTTGAACAGCGACATCGATATTTAATTCGCTTGAAAGAAGTAAACATGCAGCACGCATGGCTTGTGCATCTAAAGTTGGGCCGCTACTTAGACCAAACTGTACACAGGCACGACGTGGGAATGCACTATCCTTTTCAAAGTCTACACGACCTGATAAACGCGTTACTGTTTCGATGTTAAAGCCTTGGCTAGACACAATTTTTGTAACTGCTTGTAAGTGTGCCGCAGTGAGTTCTGGAGCTAAAGCCGTGACGATATAACGAGTCCGACCACCTTCACTTACCCATTGATCGTATTCTGCGCCCGTGATTGGTTTAAAGCGCACTGTTAAGCCAATATCATGTGCTAAAATCAGAATCTCTTTCATTGCCAATGCGGTCGCAGTTTCATTATCAGAAGCGACCACAATGCCTAATGTAAGTTGATTATGAATAACAGCCTGACCTACATCCAGTATTTGCAATGAATGTACGGATAGTACTTGCATTAATCGGGTAAACTGGTTTGGTTGGTCCGGTCCTAAAAAGGATATAAGAATGATTTCTCGCATGAATTGACTCTAGTCTGAGTGACAACTATTGTAAGAATCATAATCGAATTTCAATATAATTGCCTTGGAAGTTTAACTTGATTGCGCCTAGACAAGGGCTATTTGCTAGCCTACTGATCGTTAGTTTTGCATTGCATACCTTTTTATTGGTCATTGCAACGACACACCAGCTTAATGAAAACCGTGCGAGTCAAGGTCAGCTCATGACCAGTCAGCTCGTTGCAGACAGCTTATCTGAGCTTGAACCTGCTAATACGGTGTCTTTAGCTCTGATTGCCAATCGCTATGCGACCAATCCAAGTGTTGCGTCTATTCGCATTCTTGATGCGAACAAACAGGTTCTAGCAACAAGCGGAATTTCAAAAACCCGCCAAGGCGAAATTTTTGCTCGTGATGCCCTTCAAAATGAAAAGAAAGTGGGATCTATCGAAGTTACGTTGATTCAGCCAAGTATTGGAGAAATTCTTCGTACTCAATGGCTTGCAATTTTAGCTTCTCTGTTTTTGCATGTTTTATTGTGGCTTGCCTATCGTGCGATTGCTCGTCCAACAAGAAGCGAATATTTGGCACGCATTAATGAAGAAAACCGCTTGAAGCATGAAATTCAGCAGTTAACTCAAGCATTGGCTCTAGAAAAACAAAATACGGTCACGTTGGTTGCACAAGCTCAGCAACAAGCGAAAGCGAAACCAGCAGTTCGCCAACAAGCTGAGAAAACTTCAGATTCAGCTGACCAACATACGTTGGCACTCAATATTCAGTTTTATGATCCTAAACAGTTATTAAGCAGTGTTAACCAATCGGTATCTGTTCCTTATTTCAAACTCTGCCAGCTCTTTTTAAACAAGAGTATTGAGTTATGCGTTAAGCATTATCAATTGAAGCTCACAGATATTGAAGTAGTAGATGAGTTTAATGCCGAAGGCGCGACACTTGCGATTTCAACCTCTCACACGCATGCCGTAGAATGTCTGCTTATGATTGGAACCGTATTCCAATTACTTTCAGATGTTTTATATAAACGTTACCGTGAAGATAAACGTTTTGCGCTGCAAACTCGTAGTGCAACGTGTAATGCTGTAGAAGCTATGCAAATCGATGCAAAAGAAGCTGCTCAACGTTTAGCACAGCATCTTCACGCTAAAGAGTCAGCTTTATATCTCGAAAATGAACAGCTCAAAGCAATTCAAGACAGCTACCAACTTGTTGCAATGCCAAACCCAAGCAATGTGATGACACGTCATGCATTTATGATCAATGGTATGAATGCAGAATGTGCTGAACTTGCTCAAAATATCCGGACTGAAATTTTAATGGGGAAAAAATCAATCCCACAAAATGATAGTCCAAGTAGTGCAGCTTCATAAAAAATTACTACGCGCATCAGAACCTAGCCTTTTGGCTAGGTTTTTTTTATTTAAATTCATGGCTTTTATTTAAAACCACTCCATTTTCTTATGATTTATTTGTATAAATAAATCTCGATCTATTCTTAGATGTCACAAATTTGGATAAATCAGAATCATAGGCAAAATTCTCTAAACAGCGTAAACTATGCAAAATTTATTAAATAGAAATTGTCTTACGACAAAAAAAGGTGAAAGCGAATGCCGCTGAGTCGTGTTGAAGATCTTGTCGCCGATATTCGTGCAGGCAAAATGGTTATCTTGATGGATGACGAAGATCGCGAAAATGAAGGTGATCTTGTCATTGCAGCAACGCATGTTCGTCCTGAAGATATTAACTTCATGATTACCCATGCACGTGGTCTAGTTTGCCTAACGCTAAGCCGTGAGCGCTGTAAACAGTTAAACCTTCCGTTGATGGTTGACCAAAACGGTGCTCAGCACAGTACAAACTTTACCTTATCAATTGAAGCCGCTGAAGGTATTACCACGGGTATTTCAGCAGCAGAGCGTGCACATACAATTCAAGCTGCTGTCGCAGCGCATGCAAAACCAACTGATATCGTACAGCCGGGTCATATTTTCCCGTTAATGGCACAACCAGGCGGTGTTTTACATCGTGCAGGCCATACCGAAGCAGGTTGTGATTTAGCCCGTTTAGCAGGTCTTGAACCAGCTTCTGTCATTTGTGAAATCATTAATGAAGATGGCACAATGGCACGCCGTGCAGATTTAGAAATTTTTGCTGAGAAGCATGGCTTAAAAATTGGTACAATTGCGGACTTGATTCACTACCGCATGACCAATGAGCAAACGGTTGAACGTCTGGATCAAAAAACCATTCAAACAGAATATGGTTCATTTGAACTTTATCGTTATCGTGAGATTGGTAACCCGGACATTCATTTGGCTTTAGTTAAAGGCGAGCCAAAAGAAGGTGTTACAACAGTACGTGTGCATGGTTTTAGTCCAATTCGCGATTTGCTTAAGCTGAATAAAGCTGATGGTGAACCTGCTTGGAATTTAGACCGTGCCCTACAGACGATTGCAGCGAGTGATCGCGGTGTTTTAGTCTGGATCGGACAAGATCATTTGCAAGACTTGGGACCAGCGTTGGATGATTTAAATAAGCCAAAACCGGTGAAATCCAATGCAGCACTTTCACATCAATATCAAACCATTGGTGTCGGTGCTCAAATTTTGCGTGATTTAGGTGTTGAAAAAATGAAGCTTCTTAGCTCACCATTACGTTTCAATGCCTTATCTGGCTTTAATTTAGAAGTAGTGGAATATGTCACTGCTGATCAAATCACAACGAAATAATCGAGGTTGCTATGGCAATTCGCCGTATTGAAGGTTTATTACATCTCGCAAGCGAAGGTCGTTATGCGATTTTAGTGGGTCGTTTCAACAGCTTTGTTGTTGAACACTTATTGGATGGTGCAATCGACACATTAAAACGTCATGGTGTAAATGAAGATAACATTACTGTTATTCACGCTCCTGGCGCATGGGAACTCCCGATTGTTGCTAAAAAATTAGCTACATCAAACCAGTTTGATGCCATTATCGCACTTGGCGCAGTGATTCGTGGTAGCACACCACACTTTGACTTCGTTGCCGGTGAATGTGCAAAAGGTTTAGGTGTAGTCGCGTTAGAAAGCAGCTTGCCTGTCATCAATGGTGTCTTAACTACTGATAGCATCGAGCAAGCCATCGAACGTTCAGGTACAAAAGCAGGAAACAAAGGTAGCGAAGCTGCATTGACTGCTATTGAAATGGTTAATTTATTAAAGGCAATTTAAAGCATGTCTCAAACACTGCAAGCCGCTTATGCAGCAAAACGTAAAGCACGTCGTTTTGCTGTACAAGGTATTTATGAGTGGCAAATGAGTCACAACCCTGTACATGAAATCGAAGCACGTACCCGTGCGGAAAATGCAATGCACAAGGTAGACTTAAACTACTATCACGAACTGTTAACACAAGTGATTGCACAGCACGAAGATCTTGATGCATTACTTATTCCGGTTCTTGACCGTGAACTTAGTGCACTTGATGGTGTAGAGCTAGCAACATTACGCTTGGGTGCTTACGAGTTACGTGATCATTTAGAAGTACCTTATCGTGTCGTTCTAGATGAAGCTATTGAACTCGCTAAACACTTTGGTGGAGCAGATAGCCATAAATACATTAATGGCGTTCTAGATCGTTTAAGTTCAACACTACGTAGTGCTGAAAAACAACAAGCAAACTAATAGGTTTGAAGTTGCTATGGCTGAGTTTTCTATTATTGACCAATACTTTAACAGACAATCTTACACAGATGTCACCTTGGGTATTGGAGATGACTCAGCCTTAATTACCCCTCCCGCAAACCAACAATTGGTGATCTGTGCAGATACACTGGTTGCTGGACGTCATTTTCCTCTTGATACTTCTGCCCATGCAATTGGCTGGAAAAGCGTAGCTGTTAATCTTTCAGATATTGCAGCAATGGGGACAAAACCGCATAGTATTTTACTGGCGCTCAGCCTACCTACAATTGATCATGAATGGCTTGAAGGATTCAGCCAGGGAATTTATGACTGCTGTAATCAATTTGGCGTTGCTCTTATTGGCGGAGATACGACTCAAGGCCCTCATCTCACTATTACTGTTACGGCCATGGGCTGGATTGAAACCGGACAAGCCGTGTTACGTTCAGGTGCCAAAGTCGGTGACTATGTTTGTGTGAGCGGTCAAGTGGGTGATGCCGCGTATGGTTTACAGCACCTAGGTCATCCATTACAAAAAAGACTGGACTACCCGACGCCACGTTGTCAGCTTGGACAACAGTTGAAGGGATTAGCTTCAAGTATGATTGATATTTCTGATGGATTAGCCCAAGATTTAGGCCATATTTTAAAAGCTTCAAAGGTCGGTGCCCGATTACTTTTAGAAAAGTTACCGATTGACTCAACACTACAAGCACTACCAGAACAACAGCGCTGGCAATATGCGCTAGCTGGTGGCGATGACTACGAATTATGTTTTACAATAACACCGCAAAATTATGAAAAACTTTTGCAAAAACAACTAGACATTAAGATTACAATGATCGGAGAGATCGTTGAGCAAACACAACTAACTTTTGAGCATTTGGGTTCAGATTACCCATTGCAAATTCATGGATACCAACACTTTGCATAAGCCACCGATTCATTTTAAGGACATGTCTTGGTTCAACCGCTGCATCGTTTTCTGTGGAGTTGGTTTCGGATCTGGTCTCGCACCTAAAGCTCCCGGTACTTTTGGCTCTGCCTTTGCCCTACTTTTCGTTCCAATCTGGTTATCACTTGGCTTTAACTTAAGCTTGATCGCTATCCTTATCATGTCCTTGGTAGGAATTTATATTTGTGGTCAAACTGCAAAAGTCCTTGATGTTCATGATGATGGGCGAATTGTTTGGGATGAATTTGCAGGACAATCAATTACTCTTCTGCCTTTAATCTTTTTTAATATAATGTCGTTACAATGGGCACTAATTGGTTTTTGCTTATTCCGCCTATTTGATGTTTGGAAACCTTGGCCAATCCGTGTTGCCGACCAGAAAGTTGCTGGTGGTTTCGGGATCATGCTAGACGACATCATTGCAGGGCTTTGGGCGGCACTCTGTATCATCATATTTATTACTTTCTGGGGCGTAACGCCATTTAAGTAGGTTTACTCATGTCAACTACCGTCATTATCCTTGCTGCAGGCAAAGGAACGCGAATGCGTTCACAACTACCTAAAGTATTGCAACCTTTAGCTTGTCGCCCGCTACTAGGACATGTCATTCAAACAGCAAAAAAAATACACGCAGAAAATATTATTACGATTTATGGACATGGTGGTGACCACGTCAAACAAACTTTTGCACAAGAAAAGATTCAATGGGTTGAACAAGCAGAACAACTAGGTACAGGTCATGCGGTACAAATGACTTTACCCGTACTCCCTAAAGACGGTATTTCATTAATTCTTTATGGTGATGTACCTTTAGTACGTCAAACAACGTTAGAGCAACTTGTTGAAGTTTCAAGTAAAACGGGCATTGGCATGATTACTTTACATGTCGACAACCCAACAGGTTATGGTCGTATCGTTCGTCAAGAAGGTAAGATTCAAGCGATTGTTGAACATAAAGATGCAACAGAAGCTCAGCGTCAGATTCAAGAAATCAACACAGGTATTTACTGTGTTAGCAATGCAAAACTTCATGAGTGGTTGCCTAAACTTTCAAACGAAAATGCGCAAGGCGAATATTATCTAACTGATATCGTAGCAATGGCTGTTGCAGATGGTCTAGAAATCGCATCTATTCAACCAGAACTCGCTTTTGAAGTTGAAGGCGTCAATGACCGCTTACAACTTGCTGCACTTGAACGTGAGTTCCAGCAACAGCAAGCAAAAGAGCTTATGCAACAAGGCGTAACTTTTGCAGACCCTGCACGCTTTGACTTACGCGGTTCTGTAAAAGTTGGACATGACGTTCGTATTGACGTCAATGTGATTATTGAAGGTGACTGTGAACTTGGCGATTTTGTAGAAATCGGGGCTGGTTGTATTTTAAAGAACACCAAAATTGCAGCCGGAACTAAAGTTCAAGCCTATAGCATTTTTGATGGCGCAGTTGTAGGCGAAAATGCTCAAATTGGACCATTTGCACGCTTACGCCCAGGCGCGAAATTGGCAAATGAAGTACATATCGGCAACTTTGTTGAAGTTAAAAATACAACGATTGGATTGGGTAGTAAAGCTAACCATTTCACCTATTTAGGTGATGCAGAAATTGGTGCTGAATCGAATATTGGGGCAGGTACGATTACTTGTAATTACGACGGTGCAAATAAACACAAAACCACTATTGGTGATGCCGTTTTTATCGGTTCTAATAGCTCGCTGGTTGCTCCGGTGACCATTGGGAGTGGCGCAACAGTTGGTGCTGGTTCTGTGATTACGAAAGATGTAGCCGAGCAAAGTCTCTCCTTTGAACGTGCACAACAAATTTCAAAAGCAAATTATCAACGTCCCCAAAAGGTTAAAAAATAAGAGGATTGAAGTATGTGTGGTATCGTCGGAGGCGTTGCACAACGTTGTGTAACCGAGATTTTACTTGAAGGTTTAAAACGTCTTGAATACCGCGGTTATGATTCTGCGGGTGTTGCTTTACTGAATAACCAACAAATTTTACGTGAGCGTCGTGTAGGTAAAGTTATCAATCTTGCAGAAGCTGTCGCTGAACACCAAATTGCGGGGGCTATCGGGATTGCGCATACCCGTTGGGCAACACATGGTAAACCAACTGAAAACAATGCTCACCCTCATATGTCAGGTAAGGTCGCTGTAGTCCATAACGGTATTATTGAAAACTATCAAGAATTAAAAGACGACCTTCAAACTTTAGGTTACGTTTTTACTTCTCAAACAGATACTGAAGTTGTTGCACACTTAGTTGCTGAAGCATTAAAAAGTACAGATAGCCTTTTAGAAGCTGTTGAAACTGTTGTACCTCAGCTTAAAGGTGCTTACGCGCTAGGTATTATCCACAGCGATTATCCAGATGAACTCATTACTGTACGTGAAGGTTCACCACTCGTGATTGGTGTAGGTATTGGTGAAAACTTTATTAGTTCAGACCAACTTGCACTTTTGCCTGTAACTAACCGCTTTATGTACCTAGAAGAAGGTGATATTGCACGTCTTACTCGTACTTCAATTGAAGTATTTGCAAATGGCGAACGCGTTGAGCGTCCAGTACGAGAGCTTGATGCAACCGTAAGTAGTGCATCAAAAGGTGAATACAAACACTACATGCTCAAAGAAATTTATGAGCAACCAGAAGCAATCAAGCAAACAATTTCTCAAGCGCTTGATGGCAATAGCTTACGTGATGATTTCTTGAAAAATGCTGATGCAGATTTCAATAAAATTCAAAGCGTACAAATCATTGCGTGTGGTACAAGTTATCACTCAGGAATGATTGCTAAATATTGGTTTGAGCAACTGATTGGCGTGCCTTGCCAAGTTGAAATCGCAAGTGAATTCCGCTATCGCACTCCTGTAATTGTTGAAAATACACTTTATATTTGTATTTCACAGTCAGGTGAAACTGCTGATACTTTAGCTGCACTACGTGAAACTCAAAAGCGTGCGAAAGCAAACAATATCGACATTCAGACTTTGACTATCTGTAACGTTGCGACGTCTTCAATGGTTCGTGAAACTGATCATCACTTATTGACGCTTGCTGGTCCTGAAATTGGTGTTGCTTCAACTAAAGCGTTTACGACTCAGCTTGCTGCACTTATGTTGTTAATCTTGAAAATTGGCCAAGTGAAACAACGTATTAGCCCTGCTCTTCTTGAAGAAATTACGCGTGAGCTATGGCACAGCCCGAAAGTTATTCTTGATACGCTTAAACATGATCCAGAAATTTTGCGTTTGTCTGAATTATTCGTTGAAAAAAATCACTGCTTATTCTTAGGCCGTGGTACGAATTATCCAATCGCATTGGAAGGTGCATTAAAGCTAAAAGAAATTTCATATATTCATGCAGAAGGCTATGCAGCTGGTGAGTTAAAACACGGTCCATTAGCACTTGTTGATAATGAAATGCCGATCGTAATTCTTGCTCCAAATGATGAAATGCTTGATAAGCTAAAATCAAATATGGAAGAAGTTCAGGCACGTGGTGGTGAATTATTTGTTTTCGCTGATGAAAATAGCGGAATCAATGAAAAAGACCGTCAACACGTTGTACATATTCCAGCAGTAAACGAATGGTTAGCTCCAATCGTTTATAGCGTACCAGTTCAGTTGTTGTCTTATCACGTTGCTGTATTACGTGGTACAGACGTTGACCAACCACGTAACTTGGCGAAGTCAGTAACTGTAGAGTAATTCAAAAAGATCATTATTAAGGCATCACCTGCTTTAATAACTGATTGATTAAGCCCGACATGTGTAAGTACATATCGGGCTTTTTTATTGCTAAAATTCAGTAAAAATATAGTTTAATTAGAATATCAATCACTATAATTGAGTAATTACGTCTCAACGAATATTTTAATAATATACAACTGATAATTAAAGATCTTAAAATTTTCTTTATAAATCTTTTATATCTTAGCTCTCTTGATTATTATTTAATTTAAAGATATTTTTATTATATAAATTATAGGTATAAATAGGATCTTCTATCTTGAGTGACATTGAATCATTTGTAAAGGACGAATTAGGGAAAGCTGTTCTTTCAAACTTAAAAAGAATTTATGTTGGAGGTAATAATAATAAAAAAGGAAGAGATTATGAAAATTTCTTCCAATTATTCAAAGCATTCGAATTAGCATCTCAAGATATAGATCACGAAAAACATTTATTAAGCTGTCAAGAGTTAGCATTTATTGATGATATTTGCCATTGGGATTTGGAGAATTCTATTAAATATAATTTCCAAGCCAAAAATTCTTCTGGATCAGCGGCAGATTGGACTAGTGAAATCACTCTTAGATGTAAACGCCAAACTATTTTAGATACAAAATTTCATAAGGTAGCTAAATCAAAGAATTACCTATTAGTCTCGTGTGAAAAGAAAAGAATTAATAATCTAAAAAAAGTACCTGTAAAATTAAATAAACTTAACACATGTATCTTTTTTCCATATTGTCAAAATCTAGTGGAATTGCTGGATCAAACTAATTTGAAGCATCACATATCAACTTTAATTGAAAATGATGATCCTTCTCAGATCGATTACGCTGCAAATTTAATTTTAGGCGTTTTACAGGGTAGAAGCTCAAAAGATATTAAAAGTATTTTTGAACAAGCTTGCTCAACTGCACATCCTAATGTATTTATTAAATTTAGAAATAATAGTTCTTTTAATTCAAAAATACCTGAGTGGATTGAACAAATTGTAACAACATCTTCCAACAACACAACTTATAGATTAAAATCTGGTAGGGTATATTTATCTATAGGTACTGGCATTGAAGTCAGTGCTTCATTAGATTTAATCCTACAAGTTCCTGAATCAAAATATCAGGAAATAATTAACACTAAAGATTTAGCGATGTTATTTATGAGTTTAACCAGTGAAGAGTTAAATAGCATAGACACATCTCTAGATTCTTCTCCTTTAGGAGGAGCTTAGAATGGGCATGAACAACCGTACCTACAGTAATATTGCTAATAATTTAGCAAAAGATCATTTGCAAGGTTTATTGGACTCTAAAACAGATCCAAGGGCTTATCGTGAGCATATGAAAGAGCTAGGTAAGTTATTAGCTGAGTCTTTGGTACCAAGCATAAAAAAATCAGAAAAGAATTGTTTGATTATATCTACAGCTGAAGATGCTGATTTTTTACAAGCTGGTGTTGAATCTGTATTGAAGGAAAATTTAATTTCTACAAAACTTGCTGTTTTTTGGAATAATCATTATCAATTACCAACAAAAGGTAGTGTAGCGCCAATTGTACATAAATTCATTGAACCTGGCTTTGAACAAGCTGATAACATAATTATTGTTAAGTCTGTAATGTCAGGTAGCTGTGTTGTTCGTACTAATTTGATTGCTATGCTTAATCAAATTAAAAATGCTAAACAAATTTTTATTGTAGCTCCTGTAGTTCATAAAAATTCAGAGGCATCTTTAATTAAAGAATTTCCTCATGATATTTCATCCAAATTTAATTTTGTGTATTTTGCAAAAGATGCTCAAAAGGATAGTTATAGTGGTGAAGTAATTCCAGGTATTGGTGGGCAAGTTTATGAATTATTAGGTCTTGTTAAGCAACCAGCTTTAACAAATTATATGCCTAAAGTAGTAGAAAAATTGGCCTTCAATCTTTAAGTTTTTAAATTGCTCTAATCCTTATTAGAACAGATCATTTATTAAAGCCCGATATGTATAACTACATATCGGGCTTTTTTATTGACTTCATACCGCTACACAGAGGCTTTTACGTGAAAGAGAATCTAGTTTGATAGTAGAGAACTCTCCTAGGACCCTATGTCACAATAGACTTTTACTTTTGCGCTGATTTAAAGTTTGAGAGATCATTGCGACACAGAGATAAAGGAGCTAAGCGAACTTAGCCCATTTTATTTTTATCGCAGCGTTGAATGCTGCTGAACAAGTTAGGGGCAAAGCCCTGTGGGAGAACAGGACTTTGCAAACTGGTGTGTTTTAAACGTTGCACGATTTGAGGTGAATACACTTGCGCGAGCTGTTGGCAAACACAACTACAACTGGCTTGCATGTGTCCATCTGACAAACAAATTCTTTTAAATTCCTGCTGAGCATTAGCGTCATCATTTGTAATACCGTAAGCACCGACCACAAGGTTTAAAACTATTATAAATTTATGAAGTTTCATATTATTCTCATGATTATTTATATCTTTAAATAAAATAAAAATATGATTAATCTTAATATTAAAATAATTTTTAAATAACAGTTAATCCTCCCATAAATATAGGAAAATAAAATAATTAAAATTTTAAAATAGAAATAATTTATAAATTTAAAAAATCAGGTCGCAAAAAACCCATATTTTAAATAAATAAAATTATTAACTGAGAGAGAAAATGAGTTTGAATAATGGCATGGCCAACTCCTTAAAAATGGAGTCCTACCACCAGATCACCGCGAATTAATTTATGGTGGCAGAACGAAAGAGGGTTGACAGACTGAGCCTAGCGATCAGCACGCGCGTACGCGTCCCCCTTCCGCCCTACCATAGAGAAAAAGGGGGCACAAAGGTTCCACACGGGAAATACTTAGAAAGTATAACCCGACACGCTAGACACGGTCTGTCAAAACCGACTGGCAATGTAGGCCAGCAACGAAATATTAATCGCTATAATAAAGAACGTCAATTTATTTTAATAAAAAAGTTTAAATATAATAATATGATTAATATTTAAATAATATTATCCTTATTTTTATATTTACATCTTTTAATTAAATTTAAAATATAAACTTAAGTTATATATTTTTAGTTAATAAAATAGATTAATCGTTAATTCTAATTTAATAGTTTGTATAAATATATACGATGAGAAAAGTTAAGTATAAAAAATATCTTAATCTAGGTACTCTGAGCTTAGAGTTTTGTAATTGAGATTTTTTGACAGTGACTCTAAAAGTTAGATCAAGTTATTTTGAGTTTTTATAGCCATAAATCTGATTATAAAATTGAAATACTTATAAATTTCATATACTTTAAATTGTTTAAAATTCACTCAAAAATAGTAACAATAAGATAGGTAAAACATGATTTCTTTAGAGCTTTTCATTACATTTTTAATTACTACAATTATTTTTGCTTATATTCCGGGTCCAGCAATGCTGTATACCGCTGCACAGACGCTTTCTCGTGGTAGAAAATCTGGTTTGATGGCTGCATTTGGAATTTTCGTAGGAGGTTGTTTCCATATCATAGCGGCGTCTTTAGGCTTAACGACCATCTTTCAAATCATTCCAAAACTCTATGATATTATTAAAATTTTAGGTGCTTTGTATTTAGTTTGGTTAGGCATTAAATTAATTAGATCGACCTCGTCCCCGACTCTTCAGCAAAATGTTGAAAATGGTCAGTTATCTTTGAGGCAGAGCATTCTGGTCGAAGTTTTAAACCCTAAAACCGCTATTTTTTATATCGCTTTTTTACCTCAATTTATTAATACCTCATTAGATTTTCCAGTTTGGTCTCAGTTCATCATTTTAGGGCTGATTGTGAATCTGATCTTTGTTTCTGCTGATGTGGTTTGTGTGTTTTTAGCCAATTACATTAGTCAAAAATTAACTAAATCGAAGAAGCCCCAAAAATCTATGTCAGTGATGGGTGGACTCATTTTTATGGGGCTAGGCGTTTTTCTTGGCTTTAAAAATCAGTAGTTTCTACAGGTAAATGTTTACCTAACAAAGAAAAAGTCACGTCCGCAACTTCCAACGGGTCTGAACTGGTCCAAATAATATGATTTCCCTCATTTGGACTTTCAGAACTTAAATGATATTGATTGAGCTGCCGAATTAATTGCGCTGTTACAGCTTCCGAAGGCTCAATGATTTGAATATCACGGCCTACAATTTCCTGAATCGTGTCTGAGACAAATGGATAGTGTGTGCATCCTAAAATAATCGTATCGACTTTTTGTTCGACCAACGGCGCCAAAATATTTTTTAAATAATCTTTAACTTCTGCGGTATGTGCTTTGCCCGTTTCAATTTTTTCGGCTAAGCCAATACACGGCACTAAAGAGACTTTAATATCTTGCGCATACGTTTCAATTAAACTTTTTAAGTTTTTGCCCTTCACCGTGGTTGCAGTTGCCAAAACCGCAATATGCTTACTTTGAGTGATTGCTACTGCCGGTTTTACGGCGGGTTCTATTGCAATAAGTGGCACATTAATTTGCGCTCTAATCGTTTCAATCGCTACAGCCGTCATGGTGTTACAAGCAACCACAATCGCTTTGCAATTCCCGTCATTTATAAGATTTGAGATTAAGTGAGTGGTTCGTGAAACAATCCAGTCGCTTTCTTTGTCTCCATACGGGACATATTTCGAGTCAGCGAAATAGATAATGTCTTCATTCGGAAGGGCCTGCCGAATATGCTTAAAGAGAGACAACCCGCCTAAACCAGAATCAATCATTCCAATCGGGTTGTTATTGTTATTCATGATTTATCCTGCATTTCATATATTTAGAAAAATTCTTTCATGGTTGCTAAGTCGTTGAGCACGACTTTGGGCTGAATAGTTTTTAATTTTTCAGCCGATGTATAACCCCAACCTACCGCAGCAAAATCAATGCCTGCTTTATGTGCAGCTTCGCCATCAGTCGTTTGGTCGCCGACATAAATGGCCTGCTCTTTATTTAAATTCAAAATATTGAGAACACGCTTAATTCGTTTAGCTTTACCAAATATAGACGAGCCACCATCAATATGGCTAAAAAGTTCACATAGTTCTGTACCAAGAATACTTTGACAGTTTTCTTTAGAGTTTGAAGTAATAATTGCGAGCGTATATCCCCGATTATGTAGTTCAATTAAGTGATCCCGCATGCCCTCAAACATGTAAACTTCTTGATCTCTTTCTTTCATTAAACGAATGAAATCTTTGGCAATCCAAGGCAGTTTCCACCTAGAAACATTCATCTCTTTCATAATTTCTTTTGGTGAAAGATGTTTGTACTGCTCTACTTCATGTAGCTCTACAGATTTAAATTTATGCTTCTTGGCAAGCTGATTTAAAGCACCTAAAAAAAAGCTAAAGGAGTCGACTAAAGTACCGTCCATATCAAAAATAATAGCTTGGTATTCTTTTAAAGATTTTTCCATTTTAAAGTTCTGAAATAAAATATATTTTTTATAATTATATTCTGTTTTCTATTGGTTTTTAAATCAGGCCCAATGAGGACCTGACCTAAATTTCGATTTTTGTTTTAAGCTGCCGCTTTTTGTTCCTTAATCCAATTTTTAATACGTGCATCCAGAATATTTAAAGGCAAGGTTCCTGCATTTAAGATCATGTCATGGAAGGCTTTAATATCAAAACGGTCTCCAAGCTCCTGTTTGGCGAGCTCCCGTAGCTCTAAAATTTTGAGTTGGCCCATTTTGTATGCCAATGCTTGGGCAGGAATAGCAATATAGCGGTCTGCCTCTGCCTGAATATCAGGTTCATCCAAAGCAGAGTGTTCTCGCATAAAATCAATCATTTGCTGACGGGTCCATTTTTTATAATGTACGCCAGTGTCAACCACTAGACGACAGGCACGGAACAACTCACTCGATAGTCTTCCATAGTCTGAAAGTGGGTCTTTATAGAAACCAACATCTTTACCCAATTGCTCGGCATAAAGTGCCCATCCTTCTATATAGGCAGTGTGGTTAGGCTGCTTTCGGAACATCGGCAAATTTGGCAGGTTTTGGGCAATATCAATCTGCATATGGTGTCCAGGAATTGCCTCATGGTAAGCGGTTGCTTCCATTGATATTTTGGAACGTTCAGAGAAGTCCCCTGTATTTACATATACTTGTCCCGGCCGCGAGCCATCAGGCGTGCCTTGGTGGTACTCCGCTCCTGCCGCTTCTTTTTCTCGATATTGCTCTACAGGCAAAACTTCGACTTTATTTTTGGGTAATAAACCAAACAGCTTCGGCAACTCTGGTTGCATTTGGGCAATATATCCGCGATATATCTCTAAAATTTCTTCACGAGATTTAGGGAAAACAGCGGGATTTGTTTTTAATGATTGTTGGAAACTCTTTAAGTCATTGAAACCTTGTGCTTTGGCAATTTTCAGCATTTCCGCTTCAATACGAGCAACTTCTTTTAGTCCGAGCTGATGAATAGTTTCAGGGCTTTCAGAGGTTGTCGTATTGTTTTCTACATAAAAGCGATAGAGCTCATCACCGTTTGGCAAGCTCCATATACCCTCGTGTTGTCGTCCATAGGGTAAGTAATCTTTCTGAATAAACGTCCCGAGTTTTTGATAGGCAGGTCGAACATTTTGATCTATGGCCTGTAGTATTTCACGGCTTAAACGCTCTTGTTCTGCTTTCGAAATATTTTTTGGAAATTGCTTTAATGGAGAAGCAAACACACTGTCTGCCCCTGCTGGAGCTGCAATGCTATTAATCTGCTTTGCTACCTTTTCAATTAAATATTTGGGTGGCATCAAGCCATCTTTTTGGCCTTGTTTCGCTAACTGAATCCCTTGATCAAGAATAAGAGGAATTTGTTTTAAACGAGAAATATAGTCTTGATATTGCTTAGTATTATCAAATGGAATCGAACTAATAAATCCCGGAAATTGTAAATGTAGCCCCCACATTTGATTAAAAGGCATCTCATACAATTTCAAATCATAATTTTTAAGTGTTTCTTTCAACTGATAAATCATTAAGTCTTTATTTAATTGATCAGTTGCTGAAAACCCTGTGCTATCAATCGCTTCAAAACGTTTTAAAAAATTTTGCGTAGTTTTTTTATCTTTCTCAATCTGATTTTTTGAAAGCTCAGTCCATCGATCGTTGTAGCGTAAATCGCCTAAAGTCGTTGCAGTTTCAGGATTATTTTTTAAAGTGTATTCCCACTGTTCCTGTAAAAGCTGGTTTAAAACTTTCACCCGAACAGAGACATTACTATTTGGTTTAGATTGTGATTTTTCGATGGTATTTGTATTTATTTCGGGGGTTGTAGCATTAGAAGAATGAGACATCCAAAATAAAACACTGATACAAGCAAAATGTAAGGTTCTGTTTTTCATTTAATTATCCAGAAATATTTAACAAAGGTTAAAATAAAGACAAAACAAATTACGTGCCAAGCAGCATATAAAATGGTGTAAAAATCGAGTATTTTTTTAACTCAATGATTTTATAAATTAATTTTCTTTTTAATTATATTATTTATAGTTGCTATCTATATTCCACATCTGACTTTAATAGACCAAGAACTTAAAAAAAAGTGCACATGAACGATCTCAGTGCACTTTTGAATTTCTACATTAAAAATTGTTTCTCAAGAAAACAAATATTGATAAACAATATACGCAGCCAGTTTTGCTGTTCTATTGTCTAAATCAAATTTTGGATTGCATTCAGCAATATCTAAAAGTTTAATTTTTCCAGTCTCTTGAATATGCTTAAAAATCGCTTCAAAAGTGGCTAAATCAATTCCTTTGACAGCTGGTGCACTGACCCCCGGTGCAACCGCAGCCGCGAAGACATCTAAATCAATCGTAACGTACAAACAGTCTACTTTTTCAATAAAAGCGTCAACCGCTGCAAGCACGTTTGGTAGGTTAAAAATATTAACCTCATGGTCACGTAAATATGAACAATTTAGAGCATCGGCTGTATCAAACAAAACTTTAGTATTGGCATGGTTGGCGACCCCAATACATAAATAATTAAATTGTTTTTGATGCTGTTCTGAAAGTCGAGCTGCCTGTAAAAATGGTGTTCCAGAGGTGGCATGCTCTGCTTCACGCAAATCAAAATGGGCGTCGAAATTAATAATGCCTATTTTTTTATCTGGTGCGTGGGCTTGTACATATTGGAACAGACCACTAAAGCTACCAAATGCAACTTCATGTCCACCGCCCAATACAATCGGCTTTAAACCATTTTGCAAGCTGTTTGCGACTTGTTCAGCTAACTCAGCTTGTGCTTGCTCTAAATTCTCAGATTCGCAGGTCACCGTACCCAAATCGACAATACTGACTGGGCGATGAATAGGTAAGTTAGCAAGTTGAGTACGGATTGCATCTGGTGCATCGGCAGCGCCAACTCGGCCTTTGTTACGCTTCACACCTTCATCAGAACTAAAACCAATCAGGGCAAATTCGGCATGTTGGGTTTTATTCATAATATGATGAATACGTTGGTGTGCTTCACCTTCGCCATCATGGCGGCCTTGCCATTTAAATGTGTGATTCATATGCCACCGTTTAAAAAATAACTTCTTTTCCATGCTGAACGACTCGCTTAGGCAAATCGCCGCCAAGCCAGTAAACAATTTCAGATGGATGCTCAATATCCCAAGCCACAAAGTCAGCGACTTTACCCTGCTCTAAACTGCCGTGTGTGTGCTCTAAACCGAGCGCTTGTGCAGCATGAATGGTGACACCCACTAATGCTTGCTCAGGCGTAAGACGGAATAGCGTACTGCCCATATTCAGCATTAAACGTAAAGAAAGTGCTGGAGATGTACCCGGATTTAAATCACTCGACAGCGCAATACGCACGCCGTGTTTAATAAGGCTTTCAATCGGTGGGTATTGTGTTTCACGCAATAAATAAAAGGCACCTGGTAATAACACTGCAACCGTGCCCGACTCTGCCATGGCTTTAACATCATCTTCAGTCATGTACTCTAAATGGTCAGCCGATAAAGCATGATAACGTGCTGCCAAGCTTGAGCCACCTAGCGATGAGAGCTGCTCAGCATGCAGCTTAACGGGTAAATTTAAAGACTGTGCTGTTTTAAAAACACGTTCGACCTGAGCAGGTGAAAATGCCAAATGCTCGCAGAACGCATCAACTGCATCGACTAAACCTTCAGCATGCAGTTTAGGTAGCATTTCTGTACAAATATGCTCGATATAAGCATCGCTTTGATCTTTGTATTCTGGCGGTAAAGCATGAGCAGCCAAGCATGTGCTTTTAACCGTCATCGGTAAAGCTTCACCAATTTGACGGATCACACGCAGCATCTTGCGTTCATTTTCGTAATTGAGTCCGTAACCAGACTTAATCTCGATAGTGGTTACACCGTCTTGTTGCATACAGCGAATACGTTTTAGGGCTGATTTCAGTAATTGTTCTTCGCTTGCTTCACGTGTTGCACGTACTGTACTGGCAATACCGCCACCGCTTGCTGCAATTTCAGCATAGCTCACACCTTGTAAGCGCTTTTCAAACTCAACACTACGGTTGCCACCAAATACGCTATGCGTATGACAGTCGATGAGCCCCGGGGTTACCCAAGCGCCATTTAAGTCAACTGTTTTGGAATAAGTGTCGGCAGGAAGTTCTTGTTGTTTTCCAATCCAGTGAATCAGATGCCCTTCTGTGACTATTGCTGCATCTTCAATATAGGAATATTGCCCATTTTGCATGGTCGCAATGTGGCAATTTTGCCAAAGTTTTTTCATTCGCCTTTCCTCAAAACTGCCCAATAGTTAAACCATTGGGCAGTTGACTTGTTAGCTTTCTATCTCGATGTTTTGCGGAATTGAATTATTTTGCTTTCCCGAATTTTGCTGAGGTTTGACCCAAATGCGATAAGCGATCATTAACAGAACAAGCCATGTGATTCCCACATAAATTGCAGGGCGTGAATCTGGGAAATAACCCATCATGACTAAAATGAACACCATAAAACCAATTGCAAACGCAGGAGCATACGGCCAACCAATAACAGGGAAATCCAATGCCTTAATTTCAGCAGTAGACAACTTACGGCGCATCGCAACTTGCGAAAGCAAGATCATGAGCCACACCCAAACGGTTGCGAAAGTTGCAATTGAGGCAATGATCATGAATACATTTTCAGGAATCAGGTAGTTCAGCACTACACCAATTAATAGCACGCCAGCCATAACCACTACAGTCATCCATGGCACACCATTACGTGATAATTTCTGGAAAACTCGAGGCGCTTGACCACGGTTTGCCATGCCATAAAGCATACGACCAGCACCAAATACATCACTATTAATCGCTGAAACAGCAGCAGTAATCACGACAATATTTAAAATTGTAGCTGCTGATTGAATACCCAAATTCTCAAAAATCTGTACAAATGGACTACCTTGGCTACCAATTTGATTCCATGGGAAAATCGACATCAGTACAAAAATGGTCAACACATAGAAAAGTAAAATACGTACTGGAACTGCATTAATTGCTTTAGGTAAGGTGGTTTTCGGATCTTGTGATTCACCTGCTGTAATACCAATAATTTCGATACCACCGAAAGCAAATACAACCACAGATAAACATGCAACTAAGCCTGCAATCCCATGCGGCATAAAGCCATCATAAATCCATAAGTTTTGAATACCCGGTACCACACTGCTATGGTCAGCATGGAAGCCGTAGAACATTAAACCGATTCCACCTAAAATCATGGCAACAATGGCGCTCACCTTGACAATAGAAAGCCAAAACTCGAGTTCGCCAAAGACTTTAACGTGAATGAGGTTAATTGCACCCAAGAACATAATCAGGGATAAAATCCAGATCCACCGTGGTACATCGGGATACCAGAACCCCATGTAAATACCAAAAGCAGTGACATCAGCCAACGCCACAATGATCATTTCAAAAACATAAGTCCATCCTGTCGTAAATCCAGCCAGCGGACCAATGTACTGTGAAGCATAGTGGCTAAATGAACCAGAGACAGGGTTTTGGACAGCCATTTCACCCAATGCGCGCATAACGATATAAATTGCAATCCCTGCAACGATATACGCAAGTAATACTGAAGGCCCTGCCATTTTAATGGCAGTTGCCGAACCATAGAAAAGCCCAGTTCCAATTGCTGAGCCCAATGCCAAGAAACGAATATGGCGGGTGTTTAAACCCCGCTGTAGTGTGGAGTTTTGTGACATTATAATCTCCAATCCTTGAGGATATTTAGTTAGATTCGGCCACTCCATGTGACCGTTTTATCAATCACACTTCAGATAAACTAGGGAGTAGTTTTGGAATAATTAACTCGTTTAAGCAGCCGCTTGAGAGTAATTCACTTGCTTGCTCAATATCAGGAGCAAAGAAACGGTCTTCACTGTAGTAAGGCACTTGAGCGCGCAAGATTTTACGAGCTTGTTCAAGTTTAGGCGAGCTTTTTAGGCCTTCACGGAAGTCTAGACCCTGACAAGCGCCTAACCATTCAACAGCTAAAATGCCACGGACGTTGTCAGCCATATACCAAAGACGTTTACCAGCATTCGGAGCCATTGATACATGGTCTTCCTGATTCGCTGAAGTCGGTAAGCTATCAACACTTGCTGGATGTGCAAGCGCTTTGTTGTCACTTGCAAGAGCAGCAGCGGTAACTTGAGCAATCATAAAGCCCGAGTTAACACCACCATTTGCCACCAAGAACGGTGGAAGTTGTGACATGTGACGGTCCATCATCATTGAAATACGACGTTCAGACAGTGAACCAATTTCTGCAATTGCCAATGCTAAATTATCGGCCGCCATTGCTACAGGTTCTGCATGGAAGTTACCACCAGAAATCACGTCACCTTGTTCAGCAAACACAAGCGGGTTATCAGATACAGCATTTGCTTCAATTTCTAGTACTTCAGCAGCCTGACGGATTTGGGTTAAACATGCACCCATCACCTGTGGTTGGCAACGTAAAGAGTATGGGTCTTGAACTTTGCTACAGTCTTCGTGTGAATGTGCAATTTCACTCGAGTCTGTTAAGAGATCACGATAAGCCGCAGCTACATCAATTTGACCACGTTGACCACGTACTTCATGAATACGAGCATCAAATGGTGCACGAGAACCCAGCATTGCTTCAACGCTTAAGCCACCACAAACTGTTGCAGCTGCAAATAAATCTTCCGCTTCAAATAAGCCGCGTAAAGCATAAGCGGTCGAAACTTGTGTACCATTTAAAAGTGCTAAACCTTCTTTAGCTGCTAAAGAAATAGGTTCTAAGCCTGCAACTTTTAAAGCTTCAACTGCTGGTAACCATTCACCTTTATAACGCGCCTTACCTTCACCAAGTAACACTAAAGACATGTGTGCAAGTGGTGCCAAGTCACCTGAAGCCCCTACTGAACCTTTCAGTGGAATGTGTGGGTAAACTTCGGCATTAATTAAAGCCAACAAAGCATCAATCACTTTACGACGAATACCAGAGAAACCACGCGCCAAGCTATTTGCTTTCAATAGAATAATTAAACGAACCATTGCATCATCAAGTGCTTCACCAACACCTGCGGCATGTGAAAGAACTAATGAACGTTGTAACTTTTCTAAATCTTCAGGAGCAATTTTGGTTGAAGCAAGTAAGCCAAAGCCTGTATTAATACCGTAAGCTGTACGTCCTTCATTTACAATTTTCTCAACGCAAGCCACGCTTGCATTAATTGCAGATGAAGCACTTTTATCTAATTTAACTTTGATCGGGTTGAGGTACGCTTGACGTAAATCGGCTAAGGTCAGTTTTCCCGGTTGGATCAATAATTCCATGTTGGCTTCCTAATTTTTTGCACTATATTCTGCTGAGACGGTGCTTTTCACAATTGCAAAAAGCACCGCTAGTTCTTCCATGTATTTTTATTGCGTGATCATTGGCAAGTGTAAGCCTTGCTCTTTGGCACAGTTAATCGCAATTTCATAACCTGCATCGGCATGACGCATAACACCTGTTGCAGGGTCATTGGTCAGTACGCGAGCAATACGTGCAGCAGCTTCATCTGTACCATCACACACAATCACAACGCCTGAGTGTTGAGAGAAGCCCATACCTACACCACCACCGTGATGTAAAGACACCCAAGTTGCGCCGCCTGCTGTATTGAGCAACGCATTTAATAAAGGCCAGTCTGATACTGCATCTGAGCCGTCTTGCATTGCTTCAGTTTCACGGTTTGGACTTGCAACTGAACCTGAGTCTAAATGGTCACGACCAATCACAACTGGTGCAGACAATTCACCGCTACGAACCATTTCGTTAAATGCCAAACCAAGTTTTGCACGTAAGCCTAAACCAACCCAGCAAATACGCGCTGGTAAGCCTTGGAAGCTAATACGTTCGCGAGCCATGTCTAACCAGTGATGTAAATGTTCATCATCAGGAATTAATTCTTTAACTTTGGCATCTGTTTTATAAATGTCTTCTGGGTCACCAGAAAGCGCAGCCCAACGGAATGGACCAATACCACGGCAGAACAATGGACGGATATAAGCAGGTACGAAACCTGGGAAATCAAAAGCGTTTGCTACACCTTCTTCTTTCGCCATTTGACGGATGTTGTTGCCATAGTCAAATGTTGGAACACCCATTTTTTGGAAATCAAGCATCGCTTGTACGTGCTTCGCCATCGACTGTTTTGCAGCTTTTACAACAGCTTCTGGTTCGGTTTTCGCACGTGCACGGTATTCATCCCAAGTCCAGCCTACTGGTAAGTAGCCATTAAGGGGATCGTGTGCACTTGTTTGGTCAGTCACCATATCTGGACGTACACCACGGCGTACAAGCTCAGGTAAAATTTCAGCAGCGTTACCATGAAGCGCAATTGAAATTGCTTTACCTTCTTTTGTATAGCGGTCAATACGTGCTAAAGCATCGTCTAAGTCAGCCGCTTGTTCATCTACATAACGCGTACGTAAACGGAAATCGATACTTGCTTGTTGGCATTCAATGTTTAAAGAACACGCACCTGCAAGTGTTGCAGCTAAAGGCTGAGCACCACCCATACCGCCTAAACCAGCAGTAAGAACCCAACGGCCTTTTAAGTCACCGTTGTAGTGTTGGCGACCTGCCTCAACGAAAGTTTCGTAAGTACCTTGTACAATACCTTGGCTACCAATGTAGATCCACGAACCTGCTGTCATTTGACCATACATCGCCAAAGCTTTTGCGTCTAACTCGTTGAAGTGTTCCCAGTTTGCCCAGTGCGGTACAAGGTTTGAGTTTGCAATTAAAACGCGTGGAGCATCTTTATGAGTTTTAAATACACCTACTGGCTTACCTGATTGAACTAATAACGTTTCATCAGTTTCAAGATTTTTTAAAGTATCTACAATTTTGTCGAAACATTCCCAGTTTCGTGCTGCACGGCCAATACCACCGTATACAACCAACTCTTTCGGGTTTTCTGCAACGTCCGGATCAAGGTTATTCATCAACATACGTAATGGAGCTTCAGTTAACCAACTTTTAGCCGTCAATTCAGTGCCGCGTGGCGCACGAATTTCTACATCACGAAATTTTGTTGTCATTGTTGTCACAGGCGGACTCCTTCCTTTGAGCTTACATCAGCAGAACATCACTTGTTTCTGCATTTGTATAGTAATGTATTAACTTGTATATACATCCATATACTACACAAATATTTTTCGGCGTGAAGAGGGTGACTGATATTTTTTTAATAAAATTGAATAAGCTTATGAATTAAATTAATTTATTTTTATATCAAGCATAAAAAAAGCACATATCTTTTCACGAGACATGTGCTTTTGAATAAGCAAATTACTTAAGTTTTATCGTTGAATTAGCTCCATGACATAGCAGCTTTTGAGTTGTTTTTTGGGAAAACTAATCGATGTCAAGCCAGCGTTTTTCTCAATTTTTAGTGTTTCTTGAGCAGCAAGCTGAACGGAATGATCATCAACGTTCACTTCCGTTTCACTACCCTGATTAAAAATGAAAATCAGGTCTGCCGAACTGATAAATGCCTGCTCCGCTGCATCATTCAACCACTGAAAACGAGCACGAAACTTTGCAGGATCATAAATTAAATTTAAATCTCGAATTGCACCGTCGAACAGTTCACTTTGGACCTGACTCTCGCCATGGAAAGCAAAAATATCACCTTGGTTCAGCGTTTTGGCAGGAAGATCATCGACATGCAATACCATACCCTGTCCATCGAGTACGCTAATAATGCGCTGCTTATTGGGAAATAGCGAAAATGGCCCAGAAGTGGTCACATCCGCCATCGAAATGCGCCAATCGAAATCAGCCTCACCTTGGCTTCTGGCAATTTCTAAAGTAAAACCTGCACCATTTTTCCAAAGCATTTTTGTATATTGATCGGCCCTGATCAATTCAATCATGGGTTAAATTTCCCTTCGAGATAATAGCGACTACCCGGATAGATCAAACGCGCACTTGAAATGAGTTGTTTATTTGACCATGTGCGACGGCGGATGAGTAAACACGGTTCAGCTTTAGTAATCTTCAACCACTTGCACTCTTGAGCAGATGCTAAAACGGCCTCGACAATGTGCTCGCCTTCTGTCACGGGAGCTTTTGCCATGAGGTAAGCATTTGGGGTAATGGTTTTAAAATCTTGTTGTAGATAATCTGGTATCAGTGCTGCATCAACCAAACGATCTTCGACCTGAACAGGTACATCATTTTCATAATGCACAATAATCGAATGAAATAATCTTTGCCCTTCACGAGTCTGCATTAACACGCTTTGCTCTGCATTTGCATAAATTTGTTCTAAGACTAAAACTTCAGCGTGGTGCTTATGGTTTCGTGCAATAATCTCATCGGCAATATTATTAATTTGAAAAAGTGCAGTTCGGCCTTGCCCTTCAGCAACGAATGAGCCAACGCCCTGAATACGAACGAGTAAACCCTCAGTCGTTAATTCACGAAGCGCACGGTTTACCGTCATACGGCTACAGCCGAGTTGATTAACGAGTTCACTTTCCGAAGGAATTTTTTTATTTACAGCCCACGAGCCTTCATAAATCTTTTGTGAAATCAGTTGTTTTACGCGTTGATATAAAGGAACTGGACTATCAGCTTCAATCGAAAGCTCAGTATGTTCTTGTTTTGATGTTCTGGGCATAACAAATACTCAAAAAGGCGGCAGGCAAAAAGGTATTTTAGTTGACATGCTATGTATATACAACCACATACAACATGTTAATTTATGAATCAAATAGATTTTAAAAAGTTTAAAAAATAAACATAGCTCGATAAGAGCTAATTTAAAGTTTTATGTAGAGAAATTCAAATATATTAGGATTTTATCAATATTTATTTAATAGTTATTTCTGCTAAGCCAGTGCCCCATCCAAGAAAACAAAAATATCATTTTTTCGGGTTTACGAAATGATGCTTAAAACTTTTATTTAAAATAACTGATCGATAGTATTCTTCTGCCACACAGTATATTAATAAAACTGGAAGCACATCGAATGCGTAATTATAAAATAGATATTCTTCGAGGAATCTCTATCCTTTTGGTTCTTTTACATCATTTTAATATTCCCTATAAACTTAAAGATACATGGTTAGGTTTTGATTTTTTAGGTGAAGCATTTAGCACAGTCATCGCAAGAAATGGAAATTATGGCGTCACCATGTTTTTTGTGATTTCGGGTTTTTTAATTACCCATCACACTTTAAAACGAGACAAACAATTTTCTGCAATTAACCTCAAGCATTTTTATATCCGACGGGCAGCGCGTATTTTACCGTGTCTGGTATTACTCATTTTAGGTGTAAGCATACTCGGTTCATTTGACTTAAAACCCTTTATGAACCAAGCACCGAATGGCATTGAAGTCTCTTATCCTTTAACCATATTTGCAGCTTTAACCTTCTGGATGAATATCCTGATTATTAAATTCGGTTGGGTAAACTACGCTTTGGGAGTGCTGTGGTCGCTCTCTGTGGAAGAAGTTTTTTATTTTGTTTTTCCATTATTGTGTCTACTCACGCGCAGTAATAAGGTCTTTATTGCTGTGCTAATTGGAGTCATTTTATATGGGCCTTATTTTAGATCTCTGCATTTTGGAGAAGAAAGCGGCGCTTATTTATATCATTATTTTTCAAGTTTTGATGGTATAGCGGTGGGCTGTTTAACTGCCATTTTTTCTCATAAATATCAGCCAAATTGGTCCTATAAAAAACCTCTTTCATGGTTGATTATTTTGAGTATGACCGCTCTATATTTATATGCACCAATTAAAGAAGTCAGTACATGGGGTATCAGCTTATTTGCTTTTGCTACAGGCTTACTTATTTTGTGTTTTCAGCATCCTTCCGAAACGCAAGCGCATAACTTATTTACCAAAGTGATGGTCTGGTTAGGGCAAAGAAGTTACGAAACTTATTTGTTTCATCTGGTTGTATTGGGCCTTATGAAAGTTGCGTTTATTCCTGCTCAAACCGACTCTAGCATCAAAATTATGCTTTTAATTGGCTATTTGGTTCTGACTTTTATCATCAGCGCAGCGATTGAAAAATATTATTCCACACCGCTTAACAGCTACATTCGAAAGGTTTTTATTAAAGACAAATCATAAAAATAAGCCCCTTTAAAATAGGGGCTTATTTAATTAAGCGATCAACATGGTTTCATCTTCTTGTTTAAAAGGGTTAGACCAGCTCTGCCAAACTTGTGGCCCTAAAGCCATTTCTTCATCGCTTAACAAGCAACGATCTAAGCGCTGTATTAACGCTTGCTCATCCATTTGCATACCAATTAAAACCAGTTCCTGACGCGCATCACCTGTGCGGGCATCCCAGTTTTTCTTAATTTGTTCAATGCTGGCTAGGTCACTCGGCCAGTCTTCTTCTGCAACGGCGGCCCACCAATAACCTGCCAAGCCATGTCGAGCCATTGCTCCCGCTTGTGACCATGAATAAGCCAATGTCGGTTCAGCAGCCAACCAGAAAAAGCCTTTAGAACGCACGACTCCCGGCCATTCAGCCTGAACCAAATCATAAAAACGCTCTGGATGGAAAGGTCGGCGAGCGCGGTAAACAAAGCTGCTGATTCCATACTCTTCAGTCTCTGGCGTATGCTCGCCGCGTAACTCTTTTAACCAGCCCGGTGCTTGTGCGGCTTCATCAAAATCGAATAATTGCGTATTTAAAATTTTATCTAAGGCAATCTTTCCAAATTGAGCAATTTCAATTCGGGCACGCGGGTTTAATGTTTTTAAAATGGCGATAAGCTGGTCTTGCTGAGCTTGGTCAATCAAATCAATTTTATTCAGCACAATCACATCACAAAACTCGATTTGATCAATGAGAAGATCGACTACAGTTCTTTCATCTTGCTCACCTAATGATTCGCCACGTTGTTGCAGTGAGTCAACTGAACTGTAATCTTTAAAGAAGTTAAAAGCATCGACTACCGTGACCATGGTGTCGAGTCGAGCGAACTCATTGAGTGAGTTTCCATCTTCATCTTCAAAGGTAAAGGTTTCTGCCACAGGCAGCGGTTCAGAAATGCCAGTTGACTCAATCACCAATTGGTCAAAGCGCCCTTCGTCGGCTAAACGTCTCACCTCAACCAATAAATCTTCTCGTAGCGTACAACAGATACAGCCATTACTCATTTCAACCAGCTTTTCATCCGTTCTTGAAAGCTCTGCCCCACCTTCACGTACTAATGCAGCATCAATATTCACCTCAGACATATCATTGACAATCACGGCAATACGGCGGCCTTCACGATTATTTAAAATATGGTTGAGTAATGTGGTTTTTCCTGCACCTAAAAAGCCTGATAAAACAGTGACGGGAAGCTTGGCAAATGAGTTGGCGATTGCAGTGCGCATGGCTTGATCTCTTCGAATAATATTTAAACTGATCATGGCTGGCCATCTAGGTATGGCCAGATCACAGGCGTAATCTATTTCTAAACCACAATAATGTTATGTTATAACATAACTATTGATCAAGTTTTTATTCCGCTTTTATTTAAATCAATTTACTTAGTCGTTGAAAAAATTGCTTTTATAGTCCCTGACAAATTGAGGTTCTATAGTGATGGTCAGGCCCCCATGCACGGAATCCTTGGCTATCAATATGAATTTGTCCTGAAGCATAAACACCTAGTCCCATCTTAAGCGCTTGACCTTTTGTCGCCCAGAACTGACAAAGTTTGGTTTTAGTTTGCTGAATATTGAACTGGTCTAAGTCGCTGGGCTGTTCTGGCCCAATTCTAAAATCAAGCGCTGCATTAAAGACATGTCGAGAAGCATCAGCACCACCTGCACAGCGGTTTAGAGACAACGCCCGGTAGACCGAAGTCACTTCAAAATCATTAATTACGCCATCCTCAACTAACGCTTTTAAAATGCTAAGCGTCGGAACAATATTGGACCAAATCTCCCGTGGTGGCACCGCGTAAGGCTCAACTCCACATTTTTGCCAATCGCGAGCTGAGCTTAATAATTCATGGTCTGGAACTAAATTGGCAAGCCCTTTTTGCTTAAGAAATTGCTTGTAAGCTTGTACAGCCTGTCGATGGTCTGCTGAAGCTAACCACGCAACATACGCCTCGGGTTGAGACTTTATTTTGACCACTGGTTTTGTAGGTTGAGGTAAAGGTGTTTGGGTATGCAGAGGGGTTGTTGGCTTGGGTGTTTGAATGCTACATGCTGTGAGAGATAAGAAAATTAAACCGAAATAACGCTTCATAAATATGCTCTATCTTCACCAAAAATGGGAAAATTGCTCATCATTAAATTAATGAAATGTTATATTATAACAATAATAAAATCCTTTAATTTCTGTTGCTAAATTTTAAAAATAAAAAAAGGACGCCTGTCAGACGTCCTTTTTAGATACAACTCAATAATTTATTAAATATCTGCTTCTAAGGCAGGTACAGACTGCTCAGCTTTTAATTTTCGGCGTTTAAATTGGTAAGCCACCATCAAACACAAGATCCAGCCAGGAATCATCATGACCGCAACACGCATATCTGGTGTTAAAGACATCACGACCAAAATACCCAGCATAAACAGTATGCATAGATAGTTGCTAAACGGATACATAAAGCTTGGGAACTTCGTTGTTTGCCCTTGGCGCTGCATATATTTGCGGAATTTTAAATGCGTCCATGAAATTACAACCCAGTTAATTACAATCGCTGCAACCACCAGCATCATGAGTAAACCAAATGCTTTTTCAGGGAAAATATAATTTAACAGTACACATAAAATAGTGACTGCCGCAGAAAGGATCACTGCATTGGTTGGAATACCGCGTTTATTAATACGTGCAAATACTTTTGGTGCATTTCCTTGTTGCGCAAGGCCTAACAACATACGGCTACTGCAATAACTTGTCCCGTTATAAACTGAAACAGCAGCAGTCAAAATCACAAAGTTTAATAACGTTGCAATTCCTTGGCTATCTAAAGAAGCAAATACCATCACAAACGGGCTTCCGCCTTGTGCCATTTGGTTCCATGGGAACAGCGAGAATAAAACAAAAAGCGTCGCAATATAGAAAATCAAAATACGGTAAATAATTTGATTCACAGCTTTAGGTAAAGTTTTATCAGGGTCACGTGCTTCAGCTGCAGTAATACCGAAAAGCTCAATACCACCGAAAGCAAAAATAATGACTGCCATTGCCATGACTAAGCCTTCAACACCAAACGGGAAGAAACCGCCAAGTGCCCAGAGGTTTGAAATGCTTGCCTGTGGACCTGCTGTGCCTGTTGCAAGTAGATATGAACCAAAGCCAATCATTGCAAGAATCGCTAAGATTTTGACAATAGAAAACCAAAATTCCATTTCGCCAAAAAACTTAACGTGTAGCAAATTAATGCCATTAATTAAGACAAAGAAGGCTAAAGCAGATGCCCACGTCGGGATTTGCGGCCACCAATATTGAATGTAAAGACCAATTGCGCTTAGTTCTGCCATACAGACGAGTACATTGAGTACCCAATAGTTCCATCCTGACATGAACCCTGCAAATGGTCCCCAATATTTGTAGGCAAAATGACTAAAAGATCCACTAACTGGCTCTTCTACCACCATTTCACCAAGCTGACGCATCATTAAAAAAGCAATAAATCCTGCAATGGCATAACCGAGGATGACCGATGGACCTGCTAATTTAATCGATTGTGATATACCAAGAAAAAGCCCTGTGCCAATCGCCCCACCCAATGCAATAAGCTGGATGTGCCGATTACTCAAACCATGTTTCAGGTTTCCTTGCTCTTGTGCTGACATATGATTATTCTCATCCGTGTCACGTAATTTTTTTCCAATAAATTACGTATATCATAAATTGATCAAACTTTCATAGAGATTCATGAAAAAATAATTGCGTAACTTTTCTCATGACCGCGAATGAAAACAGAAAATACAAGAAATGACAATTATTATGAAATGTGTAATTAAATTATGTATTGCGTAATTTTATGAATTCAGTATTATAGAGACATGAAGCCATTGGTTGTGCTCGGTCTATATCAAACTCATAAGACAAAAGATGATCTAAGCAAAGGTTAAAACTTATTGAGTAGCTCAGTCCTAGACCGAACTTTTATTTGTATAAGACCCGAGATAAAGACAAGGAAGCGAAAATGGAACAAAAACTAAACTCTTTTATTGAAGTTTCACCTCAATCAGATTTCACTATTCATAATTTGCCTTACGGTGTTTTTAGCAGAGCTAACGAAAGTGAGCGTCAAGTTGGTGTAGCTATTGGTGATTGGGTGATTGATCTCGCTGCTCTTGAAAAGCATGGTCTTTTAAAACTTTCAGAACAAGACACATACTTTAACCAGCCTACTCTGAATAAATTTATCGAGTCTGGAAAAGCCAACTGGTCAAAAGTTCGTAAGACACTACAGTCTCTTCTCTCGGTTGAAAATTTAACGCTTCAAGAAAATGAAGCATTGCGTCAGGAAGTTTTGGTTAAGCAAGACAGCGTTACTTTGCATTTACCACTTCAAGTATCTGGTTATACCGATTTCTATTCTTCTAAAGAACATGCCACCAATGTAGGCTGTATGTTCCGCGACCCTAAAAATGCTTTACTGCCAAACTGGACTGAATTGCCTGTTGGTTATAACGGCCGTGCTAGCTCTGTTGTCGTCAGTGGCACTCAAGTCGTGCGTCCATCTGGTCAAATTAAACTTCCAAATGAAGAGCGCCCAGTTTTCTCAGCTACGCGTAAACTCGATTTCGAACTTGAAACAGCATTTGTTATTGGTAAACCAACAGAGCTTGGCCAGCCGATCTCTATTGAAAATGCTTGGGATCATATTTTTGGAATGGTATTACTCAATGACTGGTCAGCACGCGATATCCAGCAATGGGAATATGTGCCTTTAGGCCCTTTCAATTCAAAATCATTTGCTAGTGCCATCTCACCTTGGGTAGTCACACTTGAAGCACTTGAGCCATTTAAAGTGGAAGGCCCAAAACAAGAGCCTAAACCTTTAACGTATTTACAAGAAAATATCGCGAATAGTTATGACATTAATTTGAGTGTTGAAATTCAAAGCCCGAAATCGGCACAAGCTGACGTGATTTGCCAAACTAATTTCAAATATATGTACTGGTCTATGGCTCAGCAGCTCACTCACCACACCATTGGCGGCTGTAACGTTCAGGTTGGTGATTTAATGGGTTCAGGTACTATTTCAGGTTCTACACCAGATTCGTATGGCAGCTTGCTTGAGCTTACATGGAACACCACCAAGCCTTTAACACTTGCCAATGGTGAAACTCGTGGTTTCTTGCAAGACGGCGATACACTCATTATGAAAGGTCACTGTGAGAAAAATAGTATTCGCATTGGCTTCGGTGAAGTTCGAAATACAGTCCTTCCTGCATTAAATTTCGATTTTGCAGAAACTTCGGAGCCTGACTATGAAGCTGTATAGTTACTTTCGTAGCTCTGCAGCCTACAGAGTACGGATTGGTCTAAACATTAAAGGATTAGCTTATGAGACTGTTCCAGTTCATCTGGTAAAAAACGAACAGCAAAGCGAAGACTATTTAAAGTTAAACCGTAGTGCTCTAGTTCCGACTTTAATTGACGGCGATTTAACCTTGTCTCAATCGTTAAGTATTTTGGAATATCTGGATGAGCAATATCTAGAAACCAAATTACTTCCAAGTGATGTGCAAGAGAGAGCCAAAATCCGTGCTTTTTCCCAAGCAATCGCTTGCGATATTCACCCGTTAAACAACTTACGCGTACTGAAATATTTAAAAAATGACTTAAATGTTTCAGATGAGCAGAAAAATTATTGGTATCAGCACTGGATTATTGAAGGCTTTCAAAATCTCGAACAGCTACTTCAAGATTCAAATGGACAATTCTGCTTTGGACAACAAGCAACAATTGCTGATTGCTGTCTGATTCCACAGGTTTACAACGCGAAACGCTTCAAGATTGATTTATCTGCGTTTCCAAAAATTGAATCGATTTATCACCATTGTTTGTCTATCCCAGCCTTTTATAACGCGGCGCCAGAACAACAACCAGATTGGGAATAGTAAAAAGGAGTTTTAATATGACATTTGCCATTAAAAAAATACATCACGTTGCATATCGTTGTAAGGATGCGAAAGAAACTGTTGAGTGGTATAAAAAAATGCTCAACATGGACTTTATTTTAGCTTTTGCTGAAGACCATGTGCCGTCAACTAAAGCCTTTGACCCATATATGCATTTATTCTTAGATGCTGGTCAAGGCAACGTTTTGGCATTTTTTGAATTGCCAACTCAACCAGAAATGGGCCGAGACGAAAATACGCCTCAATGGGTACAACATATTGCTTTTGAAGTTGAAGACTTAAATGCGCTGATGGCTGCCAAGCAACATTTAGAAGAAAATGGCGTGAAAGTTTTAGGCGTAACTAACCATGGTATTTTCCACTCAATTTACTTCTTTGACCCAAATGGCCATCGTTTAGAACTGACTTATAACGATGCTCATGCTGAAGAAAAAATTGCAAAAATTACTGAAGAAATGAAAACTGAAATGCTAGAGGAATGGAGCAAAACCAAACGCGCTCCGCACCATACTCATTTCTTGCATGAAGAAGAGTTAGGAACCTAATTTTTAAAGAGCGCACTAAAAAATCGGCATTGATTAGAATTGTTTTAAGAGCAGTTCTATATCAATGCCGATTTATATTATTTAAAACCGCTAAATTTCTAGAAAATTGCGCTATAAATAAGAGCATAGTGATTTTAGAAAATTGTTGGTTATTAAACATGTCAATTTCGCTAATAGAAAAAGGTGATTTCTATTTTTCACTAGGCTCAGGCATGATGTAAAACGCGCCAATTTCAATTTATGTTTTGATCGTCACTGTTTAACAGCTGAAGTAAATTTATTAAGGGTATTTAAATGATTGAAGAAAAAGTATCTGGGGGGGTTCAATCACTTGAAGTCGGTTTATCTGTACTAAACGCCCTTTTGGAACACAATCAACCTATTATTCTCAAAGATCTGTCTAGCAAGCTCGAAATGCATCCTGCCAAGGTTCACCGCTATCTGGTTAGCCTTATTCGTATGGAATATGCAAAACAGCTTGATGATGGGCAATATGCTTTAGGTGATCAGGCATGGCGCTTAGGTCTCAACTGTGTCCAGCATAGCGACACACTACAGCTGGTACAGCATTTAATTTATGACCTACAAAACAAAATTGGTTGCGGTATACAAATTAGTAAATGGTCACCAAAAGGCCCTGTCGTGGTTCAATCGATTGAATCAAACCACCCTATTTCGATTGTGACTAAAGTCGGCTCGATTATGCCTTTAGTCAATTCTGCTGCGGGACGTCTATTTGCTTCTTATCTACCAGAACATTTTGTTCGTCCCTTAATGGAAATAGAATGGCAAAAACATCAAGAGCTTGATCTGCACATCGCACCACAAAACTGGCAAGCATTTACAGAGCTTAAAGACACCATTCGCCAGCAACAAATGTCGGCAGCGAAAGGTGATTTACTGACAGGAATTAATGCGGTGGGTTTACCTGTATTTAACTCAAATCAAAGTATTGAGTTTTGTATTGTCGCACTAGACAGTGAAATGTTTTTACCAGTCGATCCTCATAGTAAAACGATTGAAATCTTGAAAAATGAAGTGAACCTCATCAATCAATATATTAAAAGCCGCTAATCAGTAGCCATAAAAAAAAACCAAGAGATCAAACTCTTGGTTTTTTTAAGATCAGGAATAAAGCTCAGCTTATTTATTTAGTTTCTAAAACACCACGGCGAATCTGGTCACGTTCAATCGACTCAAATAACGCCTTGAAGTTACCTTCACCAAAGCCATCATCATCTTTACGTTGAATAAATTCAAAGAAAACTGGACCAATCATGTTTTCAGAGAAAATTTGCAATAAAAGCTTTTTCTGACCGTCTTTAGTATTACCATCAAGCAAAATACCGCGCTGTTTTAATTCATCAGTCGGTTCACCATGCTCAGGTAAACGATCTTCTAGCATTTCATAATACGTATTTGGCGGCGGTGTCATGAATTTCAGACCAAGGCCTTTTAACTTATCCCAAGTCGAGATTAAGTCATCACAAATAAACGCGATATGCTGAATACCTTCGCCATTAAAGTCAGATAGGAACTCTGCAATTTGGCCGTTTCCTTTGTCTGAATCTTCGTTTAACGGAATACGGATCTTACCGTCTGGTGCTGTTAATGCTTTAGACGTTAAACCTGTATATTCACCTTTAATATCAAAGTAGCGAATTTCTTGGAAGTTAAAGATTTTTTCATAGAAGTTTGCCCAATACTCCATACGGCCTTTGTAGACGTTATGAGTTAAGTGGTCAATCTCATTTAAGCCTGCCCCTACTGGACGTTTCTCGGCATCATCAAAGAAAACAAAGTCATTTTCATAAATATCACGGTCAACTAAAAAGATTGGCATACCACCAATACCTTTGATTGCCGGGATGTTGAGCTCCATTGGCCCAACTTTTGAATACATTGGTTCAGCACCAAGTTCTACTGCTTTTTGGAAAGCTTTTGCTGCATCACGTGTTTTAAAACCCATCGCACAAGCAGATGGACCATGTTCATTAAAGAAGAATGAAGCATAAGATTCTGGCTGATAATTCAGGATAATATTGATATTTCCTTGACGCCATAAGTACGCTTCTTTCGATTTATGCTTGGCTACTTTTGAAAAGCCGATTGTCTCAAAAACTGGATCTAATTCATTTTCTTTTGAAACAAACTCAATAAATGCAAAACCGCATAATTCTAATGGGTTCTCTAAAATATCCATCTAGTTTCCCTCTGGTGATTACCTGTTCCGTTTATCTCTATTGCTGATGAACTCAGCTCCTTTCTCTATAGAATACGTTGCTATTGGGTGAAGACTTGAACCGTCAAATTGGCTTAACCCAACGCATCCTATGAGAAAAAAACGAGTCATTAAAACGAAGATATGATGAGCGTAAAGCCTTTAATGATTAATTTCCGTTCCATGTGGTGTTTGTTTTCCATACACACTGTCCTTTGTTATCTAAAAGTACGATTGAGATTTTTCAATAAACCCTTAAAAATCGTCTTTTCCTAAAAATCATTTATAGATTTATGGAGACCAACATCCTTGTTGGATCTCCAATGGCCATTTACCTTGAATTAGATGCTACTAAAAACAATTAAATTATGCAATACATAACTTAATTATGAATTGCATAATTTTAGTAATCTTTTAATTTGCCTGTTTTTAAAATCAATTGTCATATTCGATATTCTGTTTATGATCCTTATCTTCAAAAATCTCTCTTGCTTTGAGTTTGAAAAACTATGCTTTTAGTCAGCGCATGTTTAATTGGTGAACCTGTTCGATATGATGGTAAATCCTGTCCAAATACCCGACTTAAGCAACTATTAATCAATAAAAAAGCCCAAGCATTATGCCCAGAGCTATTAGGTGGTTTTACCACTCCCCGTTTACCCGCAGAAATTGTGGACGGAACAGGTCAAGATGTGCTTGATGGCAAAGCAAAAATTACTGATTCATCTGGTTTAGATGTGACAGAGTTATATTTAAAAGGTGCTTACCGCACCCTAGAAGTTGCGCAGCAAATAAAAGCGACTTGTGTGGTTTTAAAAGAGAATAGCCCATCTTGTGGTAGCCAAAAAATTTATAACGGTACTTTTCAAGGTGAGAAAATTACGGGAGTTGGAATCACCACGGCGCTTTTGCAGCGCCATGGCTTTGAAGTAATTTCTGAAAATGAGATTGAAGATTGGTTAGTAGAACATCCTCTTTAATCATTGTCTGCTCAATCAAAATCCTCTTAATTGTTTTCTAAAATGGAAACAGATGGCACTCATTAGACAAGCCACTAAATAACTTATGGCAGCCATCCACCAGAAGCCATAAATTCCCATCGCAGAAATCGAGATATCCTGCCAATGCAGTCCTTTATAGGCCATCCACCAACCACCGCCTAATCCGAAACATAACACCACGACCAAGAAAATCAGCATTGGTAAAATCGACACATCCCAACAGCGCAACAAAGAGGTCAATAACGTCATTAAGCCATCTAGAAAGTGAGACAGACACACAATCAACAACAACGATGCAGCCAAAATCTGCACGGCCAAATCGTCTGAATAGAACGTGACAATTAAATCCCGTTCCAACCATAAACACAGGGACAAACTGCCACTCACTGCCATAATCACCCATATACTTTGTCTGGCAATTTTGTTTGCTTCTTCCATGTTCCCGCTGCCCATAGATCGTGACACCAAAATGCTATAAGCCGAGGCAATGGACGAAGGAAAAATAAACATGAAGCCGCCAGTACTCGCGACAATTTGATGGGCTGCAGACACCACACTCCCAAAAGGTAAAATCAGAATAGCAACCGAACAAAATGCAACGACGTCCATCAACGCCATGATTGCTGTCGGTATCCCTATTTTTAAAATCATACGCAGACTTTGGCGGCTATCTTCAACTGACTGCTCTGGTTGTTCAATAAAGATGTATCCTTTCTCTAGGAAAAACAGGTAATAAATAGCCAGCATAAACCACCGTACAATAAGGGTGGCTAACAAAGCCCCTATCGCACCGAGTGGTGGAATTGAAAATAAAGCGACACCATAAATCAAAAGATAGGACAAAATAATTTTAAGAATGAAGAAAATGCTATCTGATACTAAAACCTTATGCGCATTTTCAGTGACCTGAGACAAAGCTGTAAATAAGCGCATCAGTAAATGGGCAGGTAAAATAAATACCAAAGCCCAAATACAGTTTTTAGTAATTGAAACAACATGTTCAGATGCACCAAATAATTTTGGTAAATCACGGAACAAGTAAAGCAAGCCAATACTCAGCAATGCCGAACATAACATCAGCCAGATGCCTTGAATAAAAATTTTACGAATGCGTGGTATGTCATGGGAACCATAAGCTTCTGAAAGCTTGAGCATCACACCTTGCAGAATCCCCATACCAATGACATAAACCACTGTATATAAAGATAAGGTCACAGATAATGCTGCTACATGATCGTTACTAAAATGCCCTACATAAGCAATATCAACCAATCCACTTAAAACTAGAATTAAATTGCTTGAGAGCATGGGAATAAATAATTTAAAAATCTGGTTCATCAAGGAAATGCCTTATTTTTCTTTACGATTTATACTCATATTCACGTTATTTTTAGTGCATCAATTCAAAGCAAAAGACATACCAGTTCTAGCTTTAGCTCCCCTAAAATATGCTTTAAATAAAAAGGCCAAACTATTCGTTTGGCCTTCTTTTGTCATGTATGTTGTTTATACAGTTATTCTTGTTTGTGTTTACTTGCCCAATAAGTTGCAAGCGCCGGGCCCGAAATATTATGCCAAAGACTGAAAATCGCGCTTGGTACAGCTGTAATCGGAGAAGCAGCAAAATGTACTGCTGCGAGCGCAACACCTAAGCCTGAGTTTTGCATTCCGACTTCTACAGCAATTGCTTTACTGTCCGCATAAGGTAATTTAAAGAAACGCGCTGCGGTAAAACCTAATAAATATCCAAGCCCGTTATGTAAGATCACCACAGCTAAAATAAGCAAACCCGACTGTAAAATTGCTGCTTTGCTTCCACCAATAATGGCTGCCACAATCGCGACAATTGCAATGACCGAAACTAAAGGCATGACTTGAATATAAGATTCGACCTGACGTTTAAGCCATGTTCTTAAAATTAGACCAACGATAATAGGTAGTAGCACCACCTGCAAAATCGAAATAAACATCGAAGCTGCATCAATCTTTAGCCATTGGCTAGCAAGCAGATAGAAAATCGCAGGTGTTAATACAGGCGCTAAAAGCGTTGATACCGATGTACAGGCTACCGATAAAGCGACATTGCCTTTGGCCATATAGGTAATCACGTTTGAAGCGGTTCCCCCTGGGCAACAACCTACCAAGATGACCCCAACCGCGATTTCAGGTGGTAAATTAAATAATTTACATAGAACATATGCTAAGCCTGGCATCACCACAAACTGCGCTACGACGCCAATCAATACCGCTTTAGGGCTTTGTAATACTCCTTTAAAGTCATCGACGGTCATGGTCATTCCCATGCCAAGCATAATAATGCCCAAAATCCATGGAATGTACGCTTTGAGCCAGACAAAAAGTTCAGGCTGCCATAGCGCTAATGCTGCAAAAACAATCACCCATAGGGCAAAAGTTTTTTGAATAAATTGGGTAAAGCGCAGGAATGCATCCATACTTTCTATCCCTAAAAATTAAAATATAAAAGTAAAAATCAGAGCAATATACTTAAAACTCGCTCAACAGATCATTCGATTGAATACGGATAACACCTTGTTGCTGCATGGTTTGCCACGCTTGTTCTAAAGAACCATTCAGATCAATCCCTTTACAAGCATCTTCAACCACTAAAGTTTTAAAACCTTGCTTAACTGCATCCAAGGCAGTCCATGCTACACAAAAGTCCGTAGCAATTCCGACCACATAAACCGTATCAATACCGCGCTCTTTTAGATAACCCGTTAAACCCGTCGTTGTAGAATGATCAGCTTCTATAAAAGCCGAGTAGCTATCAATATGCGAGTGAAAGCCTTTTCGGATAATCAGTTGAGCTGTCGGAATATTTAAATCAGGATGAAACTCGGCATCTTGAGTACCTTGTACACAATGCTTAGGCCAAAGCACCTGCTGTCCATAGTCGAGTTCAATGGTTTCAAATGGCTGCTTATCCAAATGATTGGCTGCAAAAGAGATATGATTATCCGGGTGCCAGTCCTGAGTCAGGACGACATTTTCAAAACAACCAGCAAGTTGGTTAATAGTTGGAATAATTCTATCGGCATCAGCAACTGCTAAATTTCCACCCGGCGTAAAACCATTTTGTACATCAACTACGATTAAAACCGCATTTTGTGGTTGTTTATTCATTTTCATGTCATCTTCAATCCCAACTGGGAAATTGCATTCTATCTTGCCACAAAAAAAGCCCATATTAAGTAAGGCTCAGTCGAATCAAGCCGTATTGTTATGTTTACTGGGTATTCTTAGCGCGCAATAATGAAAACATCCTATCTTTTCCTCAAGTTTACATCGCGATTATCCGTTAGGCGTATTGTTCTTATGCGTCTGATCAGTCATAATTTGCATAATTGTCATTCAACAATCTGTTATTGTTAGAACTGGACAATCAAAATACTGCAACCATCCCACATTTTGTTTTTCTTACCTCAGATTCGGATGGATAAATAGGATATTTTTAAAAATGACTCAGCAAGCACAGACCATTCAAGGCTCAATCGTCGCAATCGTCACACCCATGTTGAAAGACGGCGGTGTAGATTGGAAGGGTCTTGAGAAGCTGGTTGAGTGGCACATAGAACAAGGTACAAACAGTATTGTAGCCGTCGGTACAACCGGCGAAGCCTCAACATTGAGCATGGAAGAGCACACACAGGTTATTAAAGAAATTATTCGTGTAGCCAATAAACGTATTCCAATTATTGCCGGTACTGGTGCAAACTCAACCCGTGAAGCAATCGAATTAACTAAAGCTGCTAAAGACCTCGGTGCTGATGCAGCTTTACTTGTAACACCATATTATAACAAGCCAACCCAAGAAGGCCTTTACCAACACTATAAAGCGATTGCTGAAGCTGTTGAATTACCGCTTATTCTCTATAACGTACCTGGTCGTACTGGCGTAGACCTTTCAAACGACACAGCTGTACGTTTAGCAGAGATCTCGAATATTGTCGGCATTAAAGATGCAACAGGTGACGTACCTCGTGGTAAAGCTTTAATTGAGGCGTTAAACGGCAAGATGGCTGTGTACTCAGGTGATGATGAGACAGCATGGGAACTTATGCTTCTTGGCGCTGACGGCAATATTTCGGTTACTGCAAATATTGCACCTAAAGCAATGAGTGAAGTATGTGCTGTTGCGATTGCCAAAGATGAACAACAAGCGAAGACGCTTAACAATAAGATTGCAAATTTACACAATATTCTATTTTGCGAATCAAACCCAATTCCTGTGAAATGGGCACTACATGAGATGGGACTGATTGATACTGGTATTCGTTTACCACTCACTCCTCTCGCTGAGCAATATCGCGAACCTCTCCGCAATGCCCTAAAAGATGCGGGAATTATTTAATAAGAGCAATTTATGATGCAATTACGTCTTGGTTTAGTCCTTGCAGTTTCAGCCTTAAGTTTAGCTGGTTGTGGTCGCTTCGCAATTAATAATCACTCTTTAGATTATAAAAATGCCAAGCAACTTGCCCCGCTTGAATATCCTGCCGATGCAACTGTACGACCAGCGACACCTTTGTATCCTGCACCAACTGTAGAACAGCGCGCTATCGATAACGCACCGAAGTTTGAAAATAAGCGTGGCAACCGCTATGCACTGCCACGCCCTGAACAAACACAAGGTAATGCGACACTAGATGCCTCTGCTCAAACGACGACTGCGCTTGGACGTCCTCAGCTTGTGACTGACGGTAATAAAAACCCGTTGTTAAAAGTTGATGGAAATACAGCCGAGATCTGGCAATACACTAAAGCAACTTTAAGTACTTTAAATTTCAACATCATCGCTCAAGGCAGTAATCAAGCGACGATTAAAGTAAATGACAATACTTATGTGCTTAAACTTACTGGTGTAGGTTCTAGTCATACTCTTGCTCTATTTAATGTAGATAACACTTTTGCAAGCCCAGATGTGGCTACTGAAGTGCTAAACCAGATTTACCAAAATTGGCCAGCCTAGTCGTTTACTAGGCATTTTTTTTAAAAAGGTTCCCTCATGTTAAAACAAACCTTGCTCTATACTGGTAAAGCAAAATCTGTATATGAAACAGACAATGCCGACCATCTGATTTTAGTCTTTCGTGATGATGCCTCTGCGTTCAACGGCGAAAAAATCGAACAACTAGATCGTAAAGGCAAGGTGAACAACCGTTTTAACGCCTTCATCATGGAAAAACTTGCTGCTGCAGGTATTGAAACGCATTTTGAAAAATTGCTTTCTCCAACTGAAGTGCTTGTTAAAAAACTTCAAATGATTCCAGTTGAATGTGTAATTCGTAACTACGCAGCTGGTTCTCTATGCCGTCGCTTAGGTGTAGAAGAAGGTAAAGAGTTAACTCCTCCTACATTTGAATTGTTCTATAAAGATGACGGTCTAGGTGACCCAATGGTTAACGAATCTCAAGCGATTGCTTTAGGTTGGGCGACTGCTGAACAGTTAGAACAAATGAAAGTTTTAACTTATAAAGTAAACGATGTATTAAAAGCATTATTTGCTGAAGGCAACATGATTTTGGTGGACTTCAAGCTTGAATTCGGTGTTTTCCATGACCGCATCGTGCTTGGTGATGAGTTCTCTCCAGACGGCTGCCGTTTATGGGATAAAGACTCTAAGAAGAAACTCGACAAAGACCGTTTCCGTCAAGGTTTAGGCGGTGTTGTTGAAGCTTATGAAGAAGTTGCTGCTCGTTTAGGCGTAGATTTATCTGACATCTAATCAGTAAAACTTCATAAAAAAACCGGGCTAAAGCCCGGTTTTTTATATTCAGCGTCATGCGCCCCAAACAATGTAGACAGATTTGTCTATTTCAATAAATTAACACTTGCATAAGCTTAATTTAAAACACTAAAATCTAAAAAAACACAAAGCACTTCACAATAATTAAATTTAAAAACTAGGATGAACCTATGGAATTATCTAAGCTTGAAAAGAGATTAATGAATCATCCAATCCATTTTGGTGAAAATCCTTTGGTCTTATTAAACAACTTTAGCACTTCTGCCTTAAAACAAGGATGGAGTCAGGCAGAGGTTGAATCTGTTATTGCTAAAGCCTCTCAAGGCGACTATATGGCACTCATCCGTACTTTAAGAGCTTATACTTTTCTTTGATTTTGTGATTGATGATCCAGCCATTGTGCATTCAATTTATAAAAAGACACATAAAGCTGTTATGAATAGACTAGATTTATCCTGAACACTGCCTTAACAATAAATAAAACAATAAATATAAGATATTTATTCAGTGAGGAGTAAACCTGATGGACCATGAAATAGAGGAAAAGAAAGTCGAGAAAACTTTAAGCTGGCGTGAAAAAATGGCAGTCGAAGAACATGAGAAACTGTCACCCCGTCTGGTTTATGAAATTATCCGCCGTGATGGTGCCGAAGAGCTTGATCGTCCAACAACTGCACTCATCTTTTCAGGGATTGCCGCGGGTTTAGTCATCAGTTTTTCATTTGTATTTAAAGCGATTATTGCTGCTTATCTCCCAACTGATGCAGTCTGGACCGATTTAATCACTAATGTCGGTTATACCATTGGGTTCTTGATCGCTATTTTGAGCCACATGCAACTCTTTACTGAAAATACCATCACCACAGTTGTGCCATTATTTAATCCCTTTACTTTCGATAAATTACGAGCAGTGGGCCGCTTATGGGGCATTGTGATTCTATGCAACATTATTGGAACAGCTTTGGCGAGTTTATTTTTCCTAACTACTCACCTGTTTACTCCAGATATTGACAAAGCACTGGATGAGCTCGCACATCATGTGGGTTCCTTTTCTGCCACTCAGAATCTGCTCAAAGGCATTATGTCAGGGCTGTTAATTGCAGCATTGGTCTGGATGTTACCCTCGGTCAGTAATAAGTTCCTGCTCATCTTTTTTATGACGTATTTGATAGGACTGGGTGACTTTACTCATGTAGTGGTTGGTTCTACAGAAATGTCCTATCTGGTCTGGCAAGGAGAAGCTTCTATTGGCAAGTATCTGTTTACTTTCCTCATCCCAACCACTATCGGCAATATTATTGGCGGTACAGGCGTGTTCACTCTACTGATTTATGGTCAGGTCACTGAAGAGCTGGAATAGCATAAAGCAGGAACTATTGTTCCTGCTGCCATCTGCGTTGCTGTAAGCGCTCACCTTCAACCTCACGCTTATTTCTTGCAGACTCATAGAGTTTGGTTCCCTTCAACTCAGGCGGCAAATAGTCTTGCAGCACAAAATGCTCTGGGTAGTCATGAGGATAGAGATAATTAATTCCATAGCCTTGCTGTTTCATAAGCTTGGTCGGCGCATTTCTCAAATGCAAAGGCACAGGTAAATTTGCTGTTTTTTCAGCAAGTTCCAAAGCTTTATTAATCGCTAAATAAGTACTATTACTTTTTGCACTCGTTGCTAGATAAACCGCTGTTTGACCTAGAATAATTCGGGCCTCAGGCATACCTACCGCTTGTACAGAGCGGAAACACTCACCTGCAAGCAATAGTGCATTTGGGTTGGAGTTTCCGATGTCTTCTGAGGCTGCAATCAGCATACGTCTTGCAATAAAAACAGGATCTTCTCCGCCTTTAAGCATACGTGCCATCCAATATAGCGTTGCATCTGGATCACTACCACGAATTGATTTAATAAAGGCAGAAACAAGGTCGTAATGCTGCTCGCCCGATTTGTCATAACGCGCAATATTTTGCTGAGCGACTTTTACCACAACCGCATTAGTAATCGTGTTTTCAACTTCTGGTTCAAAAGTACTTGCGATCAAGTCTAGTAAATTAAGCGCTTTACGTGCATCACCTGCTGCGAACTGAATGAGCGCATCATATTCTTCTATATGAATGTAACGTTCTTTTAAGAATTTATCGCTTTGAAGTGCATTGTTGAGTAATGTCTGAATTGCCTCACTGTCTAAACTATTTAAGGTATAGACCTGACAGCGTGATAAAAGCGCGCTATTCACCTCAAAAGATGGATTTTCAGTGGTCGCACCAATTAAAGTAATTTTGCCTTTTTCAACTGCACCCAATAAAGCATCTTGCTGAGATTTATTAAAACGATGAATTTCATCAATAAAAACTACAGGCGTCAGTAAATCACCACTTTCTGCAATCACTTCACGTAATTCTTTTACACCCGTATTCAGCGCAGATAAGCTCACAAATGGACGGTCTATCGCCTGTGCCAAAAGTAAAGCAATCGTTGTTTTACCAACGCCTGGTGGTCCCCAAAAAATAATAGAAGGCAAATGTCCCTGATCAATCATTTGACGTAAGGGCGCATGTTCACCTAATAAATGATCTTGCCCAATAATTTCAGACAAGTCTCTTGGGCGCAGGCGTTCGGGAAGTGGAATATGGGTGTCTGACATCTCAAATGGCTTTATCGTCTTTTCACTATAGTCTATTGTGTCTCACAGAAATCTACAATTTGAATCTATGAGACACGTTCTTTATTTACAGGCTCTTGCTTAGCATTAAGAGGGTTTCTTACTCAGCTTGAGTAAACGTGCATTTGAGCCATCTTCAATCACCCAAATCGAACCATCTTGTGCTTCATGCAACCCACGAATACGTTTTTTCATATCCAATCTTTGCACTTCTTTCACGGGCTTATGCTCTAAATCCACCACAATAATCGCTTCGGAAGATAACCCGCCAATTAAGGCTTTATTTTGCCATGCAGGAAATTGCTGACCACGATAAATGATCATACTCGATGGAGAGATAACAGGAGTCCAGTCAATTTCTGGTGCTTTAAACTCTGGCCGAGTGTGATGATCTGGAATAGGTTGGCCCGAATAATGGTCTCCATTTGAAACGATTGGATAACCGTAATTTTCACCTTTGGTAATAATATTAAGCTCATCACCACCTTTAGGCCCCATCTCAACCACCCACAGCTGTCCTTGGCGGTCAAAAGCCATACCTAACGGGTTACGGTGTCCAAGTGACCATATCTCAGCAATTACCCCGCCTTGCTTATAAAAAGGGTTACCTTCAGCCGCGGTGCCATCCTCATTTAAACGCAAGATTTTACCCAAGTTACTTTTCATGTTTTGGGCAGGATCAAACTTTTGTCGCTCACCTGAACTGACCCACAGCTTACCATCTGTACCAAAAAGCATGCGATGTCCATAATGGCCTTGTCCTGAGACTTTAGGTACTTGCTGCCAAATCTGCTTTATATCGTTAAGTTTTGGCTGATTAGGATTAGATAAATCTAATTTCGCACGTGAAATCACTGCGCCAGATCCGCCTTGTCCTTTTGTAGCATAGCTAAGATAAACCCAATGATTCTTGGCAAAGTCAGGGTGTAAAATGACATCTCCTAAACCACCTTGTCCCCCATAATTCACTGCAGGAACATTCTGGACATCCAACATTTGTTTATTTTTAGGGTTAAAAATTTTTAATTTACCCTGCCGTTCAGTCACTAATAAACGTTGATCAGGCAGACTGGTCACAGCCCAAGGCTCATTAAAATGTGCAACTGCTTCGACCTGATAAGTTTGTTTGACAGCAACAGACTGATCTGTTTTCGCAGTCGTATTTTGTTCAGGATTTTTTGAATTGGTATTATTAGACCCACAGGCCATTAACAAAAAAAAGCTACTACATAATAAGGGGGCTGCTAATCGTCTCATCGTTTTTATCTCCTTTTGCTTTTATTGTTATATAACGGAGATGAGCAAAAAAATGACGATAAAAATGTTACTTTATTATACGCTGTAATCAAACAACGCCTTTTAAGATCTATTTAACGTACCCATCGCACAATATAATCTTCAAGATCATCTTCATGGACATCAACTTCAGAAAGACAACGTCCTGCAACTGACTTTTTCGCCTTAACCACGCTTTGTCTCGAACCCGTATTTAAATAATGCCAAGAAGGTAAATTCTTGCCTTCATTCAAGCGCTTATAGGCACAGCTTGATGGCAACCAGTGGATTGTTTTTAAAGACTCTACCGTTAATTGCAGGCAGTCAGGTACTTGCTGCTGACGATTCGGATAGTCCGTGCAACGCCCTGTACCACAATCAAGTAACTTACAGGCCACCTTGGTATAAGCCACCTCATGCGTATCTTCATCTTCTAGTTTTACCAGACAGCACAAACCACAGCCATCACATAAAGCTTCCCACTCAGCCTGAGTCAGTTGCTCTAACGGATAGTTTTTCCAAAAGAGTGGTCGAAGTGAGGTCTCGGTAGACATAATCTTTTAACAGCTGATGAGATAAAACGATGTATCAGTATAGCATTGAAGTGGTCTGTACTAAAAAAGAAGCTGTATTTATGACATCACAAAATGATTGTTTAATATACATTTCAACCACATAAACGACACATTCCGAGTAAAAAACACGCTATATAGTTAAATGACAATGAAAAATAAGGAGGACAGCATTATGTTCCGTTGGGCGATAATTTTTGCAGTAATTGCACTCATTGCCAGTCTATTAGGGTTTGGTGGTGTTGCAGGGCTATCTAAAGACTTTGCCGTGATTTTATTAGTTGTAGCTGTAATTCTAGCTGTAATTGGGTTCATTTCTCGAGGCCGAACTTAATTTAATCATGATCACATAAAAAGAAGGAACTGGTTTCCTTCTTTTTTATTGCTTATAGCTTTGTATCTTTTTATTTTGATGTAGATTTTTACATAGTTATTTATTTTAGTTCTTAATTTTTATGCTTTAATCAAGCGTATTTAAATCGATTTAAATTTCAGGATTAATGTCATGAGTACTGCAATTAAAACCCGTGAAATTCAATATACTGCACCAGACGGTAGCCATTTAATTGGTTATTTTGCGGCTCCAGATAGCGAAACACCTGTTGCGGGTGTGATTGTTGCTCCTGAGTGGTGGGGACGTAACGAATATACAGAGCAACGCGCACGTGAACTTGCTGAACACGGCTATGCTGCGCTTGTAATTGATATGTATGGTGATAAAAAAGTTACAACCACCGCAGCTCAAGCCTATGAATGGATGATGCAGACATTTGAAGAATTAGACACGGTGACTGATCGTGCCAATGCTGGGCTTCAAACTTTAGCTGCTCAGCCGGAAGTAAACAGTGAGAAAATTGCCGCTGTCGGTTACTGCTATGGTGGTAAAGTCGTATTAGATCTTGCGCGTTCAGGTGCTCCACTAAAAGCAACTGCAACTTTCCATGGCACATTAACGCCTAAAGCTCCTGCTCAAAAAGGCGACATTCAAGGTGAAGTTTTAGTTCTACATGGTGAATTAGACAGTATGGTCACCTTAGAAGATGTTGCTAATTTTGAAAAAGAGATGCAAGCTGCTGAGGTTAAACATGAAGTAGTGGTTTTAGAAGGTGCTAAACATGGCTTTAGTAACCCGCTTGCCGATGAAAGAGCTAAAGCGAACGGTGTGGACCTTGGCTACAATAGCGAAGCAGAAAAACAAGGCCTTGCTAAAATGTACGCTTTATTAGATCGTACTCTAAAATAAAAGAAGCAAATTTGGAGCAAATGATTTTTTTGCATTTGCTCCCTTAAATGTTTATGACTTTGCAATATTTTTACTGTATTTTTTAAACCATACTTCAATAACTATACTCCCGTTGAGCTAGAGCAAAGCCTAGTCTTATTTCCCGCACTCGGGGTTTAATGGAATAACATGAGAGGATACAACAATGACTGACAAGAAATGTCCGTATTGCGAATTTGATGAATATGACATCATTGATAAGAATGAATTTGCCGTAATTTTGCCTGATTCTAATCCGTTATCTAAAGGCCACTGTGTAGTAACACCACTGCGCCATGTTAGTTCTTTTTTTGACATTACGTCTAAAGAACATCAAGGGTTGCTTACACTTCTTGAAATTGCCCGTCATGAAACCCAGCTTCGTCATCAACCAGATGGCTTTCATATTGGCTTTAATGATGGTGAAGTTTTTGGAAAAACTTCAGATCATTTCCACATTCATGTCATTCCTTACTATAAAAACCAGCCGTTGAAACTTGATCAACTTTGGGGTGTACAAAAGGATTAATCCTTTTTATACATGAAACAGAGGTTGCCCATTATCAGGTAATCTCTGTTTTAATATACTCTCGCTGTTCGCCTGCTTTAAACAAAATTTCATCTAAATTTCAGCTATAATTTAGCCCTTACTTCTCTTCTATAGCTGTTCATGCCTGAATTTTCTTTTTCTGATGCCCTCTTAAACTGGTTCGATCAACATGGTCGTCACGATTTGCCTTGGCAAGTTGCCGATGATCCGTACAAAGTTTGGGTTTCTGAAATTATGCTACAGCAGACTCAGGTGAAAACGGTCTTGCAATATTTTGACCGCTTTATGGAGCGCTTCCCGACTGTAGAAGCTTTAGGTCATGCAACTTGGGATGAAGTAGCCCCTTTTTGGGCTGGCCTCGGTTACTACGCTCGTGCACGCAATTTGCATAAAGCGGCTGGTCTTGTCACGCAGCAAGGTAAATTTCCTGAAACGCTAGAAGAATGGATTGCGTTACCTGGCATTGGTCGCTCTACCGCAGGCGCGCTCATGTCTTTAGGTTTACGTCAGTACGGCGTCATCATGGATGGCAACGTGAAACGCGTCTTAGCTCGTTTCTTTGCCATTGAAGATGACTTAAGCAAACCACAGCACGAGCGTGAAATGTGGAAACTGGCTGAAGAGCTTTGCCCTACACATCGCAATCATGACTACACTCAAGCGATTATGGATCTCGGCGCAACCATTTGTACGCCTAAAAAACCGCTATGTTTATATTGTCCAATGCAAGCCCACTGTCAGGCTTATCAGCAAGGGTTAGAACAAGAATTACCTTTTAAAAAACCGAAAAAAACACCGCCTGTTAAAACAGCAGATGTTCTTATTATTCAGTGCGAAGGTGAATGGTTCTGGCAACAACGTCAAGCTCATGGTCTATGGGGCGGTTTATTCTGTTTACCTATTTTAGAAAATGAACATGAACGACTGAGCATAAGCCAGCAATATAAATTACAGCCTCAAGCACAAACTTTTCAGATCAGCCATAGCTTCACTCACTTCACATGGTTACTTAATGCTCATGCGTTCCACGTGGAACCTGATCAAAAAGAACATCTGGCTATTGAACTTGAAGGTCAATGGTTGAGTCCGGAACAAGCCATTGCCAAAGGTGTTCCAACCGCTATGAAAAAATTGATCTCGACAAGCCGTTCATGACATAGTGAGTAAAATAATTTTGATATGGCTGTGACAGGGAGTATTTTGTGCGACGTTTTGTTTCTCATTTCTCACTTGGTTTTCTGATTATTCTTTTGGCTGCCTGTGCCAGTGCACCTAAAAAACCTGCCCCACTTCCACCTGCTCAAGTCATCAAACTCAAAAGTATGCAGCTTCCAAGTCGACTACCTGTACCTGTAAGAGGTATTGACCGTGATGAATTAAAAGACACATGGGGAGCTGCTCGGAGTCAGGGCCGTAGTCACGAAGGAATTGATATTTTGGCTCCACGTGGAACCAAAGTGTACAGTGCAACCGAAGGTCTCGTTGCAGATCTTCGCAATAACAACTTAGGTGGCAAAGTCATCTGGATTTTAGGTCCAGCCGGGACATGGCATTATTATGCTCATCTTGATGGTCACAAACGTGGCTTAAATGTGGGTGACTATGTCAAAAAAGGCGACCTCATTGGCTATGTCGGCAATACGGGCAATGCACGTTATACTTCACCTCATCTTCATTATGGTCTTTATCTAGATGGTAAAGGGCGTGGTGCTGTTAATCCTTATTTATATTTACGCTAGGAACATTTTATGTCGGAAGCGCTGATCAATCGCTTAGTAGAGTTTGCCGAGTCTGGTAACCAGCAAAAGATCGTTTTAAATGGCAATAGCTATCAAGGCTGGATCATGGAAATCAGCGATGATGCCCTGCTGATCAGTACCGGTTTTTCAGACAAAGTTGGCAAAGACTTTTGGCTAAAGTTTGAAGACTTAACACAAGCAGAACTGTATTATTGGGATACTCGCCCGAATGAATGGGTGCTATTTAAACTTTAAAATTCTAAGATAAATATAAGGAGCATTATCATGAAAACTCAACGTTGCGGATGGTGTTCCGACGATCCACTCTATATTGCCTACCATGATGAAGAATGGGGCAAACCCGAACACGACGAAGCACGATTATTTGAAATGCTCTGTCTTGAAGGTCAGCAAGCCGGCCTATCATGGATTACCGTACTGAAAAAAAGAGAAAGCTATCGTCAGCATTTTTTTAATCATGCGATTGCAGACATTGCTTCATTTACAGATGATTTTCTAGAACTAAAATTATCCGATGCTGGCTTAATTCGTCACTTGGGGAAACTCAAAGCCATTCGTGATAATGCTATTGCTTGGCAAGCGCTCAAAGTACAAGTCGGTGATGTTCCTACATGGCTTTGGCAGTTTGTAGATGCAGCTCCACAAAACAATGATGTTGTAGATTATCGTAAGGCCCCTGCTCAAACCGAACTGAGCGTAAAACTTTCCAAAACTCTTAAAAAGAATGGTTTTAAATTTGTTGGCCCAACCACCTGCTATGCTTTTATGCAGGCAGTAGGCATGGTCGATGATCATGAAAACGATTGTCAATTTAAAGCTTCATAACCCACCAGAACGGTTCAAAGCCGCTTAAGGAGTTTCCGATGAGCAATAATACGATTCAAGCTTATGCTGCAATGCAGGCAGGTGAAAAACTGGTTCCCTATCAATTTGACGCAGGTGAATTACAACCGCATCAGGTTGAGGTAAAAGTTGAATATTGTGGTTTATGTCATTCTGATATTTCTGTTTTAAACAATGAATGGCATTCGACCGTGTACCCTGTGGTTGCAGGTCATGAAATTATTGGACGAATTGTTGCTTTGGGTTCAGAAGCCAAAGGTCTACAAATTGGGCAACGTATCGGCATTGGTTGGACAGCTGAAAGTTGCCAAGCCTGTGATGAATGTATTGGTGGTCAGCAAGTACTGTGTACAGGTGGAAATGTTGCAACAATCGTCGGGCATGCTGGTGGCTTTGCTGATAAAGTCCGTGCAGGTTGGCAATGGGCCATTCCCCTCCCTGAAGATTTAGACGCTGAAAGTGCAGGTCCTTTACTTTGTGGCGGAATTACCGTTTTTGATCCACTACTCAAACACAAAATACAGGCAACGCATCATGTCGGTGTGATTGGTATTGGTGGTTTAGGTCATATCGCCATTAAGCTACTTAAGGCATGGGGCTGTGAAATCACTGCTTTTAGTTCTAACCCAGATAAAACCGAAGAACTCAAAGCAATGGGAGCCGACCATGTGGTAAATAGTCGCGATACAGAGGCAGTAAAAGCTCAAAAAGGTAAATTCGATTTATTGCTAAGTACCGTGAATGTGACTCTAAATTGGTCTGCTTTTATTGCAACACTGGCACCAAACGGAACCTTACATTTCTTAGGCCTTACGCTTGAGCCTGTTCCTGTTTCTGTTGGCTCTCTTATTGGTGGTGCTAAGTCAGTGACTGGTTCACCTACGGGCTCACCTGCTGCACTACGTCAGCTTTTAAAGTTTGCTGCACGTAAAAAAATTGCGCCTCAAATTGAGCTATTTCCAATGTCACAGCTCAATGAAGCAATTGAACGTCTACACTCGGGTCAGGCACGCTACCGCATTGTGCTTAAGGCAGACTTTGCAGAATAAGGCTAACTCACTGTTTTAATCTGTTGCCGTGACCAGTCCGCTAAGTCTTTAATTGCTTGGCGGACATCTGCTGTTAACTCATGACCTGCATTTAAACGAATAAAATGTCTATAGCGTTCATCCTCACCAAAAACATGCCCGGGAACTACGGTAATTCCGTGAGATTTTGCAGTGTAATAGAGCGCCAAACTATCTACGGTTTTAGGTAACTGCATCCATAAGGCATAACCCCCTTCTGGTTGGCTCAATGCAATTGGTATACCTTCAAAGGCATTTAAAATACAACTACGATACTCCTCGACTTGCCGCATCAAATTCGGTCTTAACTGCTCTAAATGCTCCCTGTAACCACGACTATAAATAAAATCAGCTAGGCCTAATTGTAGCGGTGTATTGACCCCTATATTACTGGCTACCAGCTCAAGCCTTAAATGTTGTAGCTTCGCACTTAAACAGAACCACCCTACGCGATACGCACTCGACAATGATTTAGAAACCGATCCACACCAAATCACATAGCCTTCACGGTCCCAATAGCGTATAGGCAATGGCCGCTCACCACTGTAACCACACTCCCCATAAATATCATCTTCGATAATAAAACACTGATACTTTGCTGCTAATTCGGCAATCTTTTGCTTTTCTGCATTACTTAAACAATATCCTAAAGGGTTTTGATAGCTGGCTGTCATTAAGCAAACTTTAGCCAAACCTTGCTTCATAAATGATTCTAAGCGCTCAAGATCGATACCACGATGATGCGCTGGAATTTCAATAATCTGTCGTTTTAAACTGGCTATAAGCTGTAGTTGTCCATTAAAAGTAGGCGTCGGAATTAAAATAGTATCACCTACTTCCGTTAGATGTTGAATCACCAAAGACAAAGCAGGCATGCAGCCATTGGTAATAAAAATATCTTCTGCCGCGATAAAAATCCCATCTTCACGCCAATGATCAGATAACGCTTTTCTTAATTGCTCATGCCCTTGTTTATTACAATAAAGAAAGTCTTGAGGCTGACAATTTTTTAAAGCCCGTTGAATAGAACGACGTAAACCTTCCACAGGAATAAAATGAGGCGTTAACTGAATAGAGCCTAATGGTACAAGATGGCTTTGTAAGGCAGCTTCCTGAATTTGATTATGCAATTCCAGATTTGAAACTTGTCGAGGTAAAGACAAGAAATCTGGACTTTCAGGAATGGGGCCGGATTGTGTACGAGCTACCACAAAATAACCTGACTTTGGCTTTACATAAATAAGCCCCCTCGCCTCAAGTAACTCATAACAACTTTTTGCTGTACTTAAACTAATGCTGTGCTGACGAGCAAAATCTCGTAAAGAAATAAGTTTCTGATGAGGTTTAAGCTCATCTTGATAAATACGATGTGCTAATTGATTGGCAAGAACCTGATATTGGAAAGTCATTCTGTGCTGCTTTTTTAAAAATTTCTGTATCTGTACTGATTTATAGAACACCTTTAGGCTATAGAAATCAACTCAGAAAGTAGCAAAGTCATGAAATTAAAAGCTATATTGTTATTTACTATTGTTTTAGCTGGTTGCCAACCCCAACCAAAAAACCAGCAGCACATGCACACAGTTTGTCAAAGTTTAATTGAAGGTTATTTAAAAATGACCAACCAACAAGACTACAAACTTACCCAGCGTACTGATGATAAAGCTAATGCTATTTCCGATTATCAATATCAGCGTAATAGCTCAAATGAAGTCGTCATGGTGAATTCAGTTTATTCCAAATTATATTTTAGCTGCCGAGAACAGCAAAAAAGCTATTTTCTGGCTCAACATTCATCCCAAGGACAAACGACTCCTATTCTAGAAGTTCATTTTCCAACTGATAGTTATAAGAGTTTTAGAGAGCGTTTTTAAAACCGTCTTTTAATTGTTCTGCCAAAAACTCAATAAATAAACGAATTCGTTTTGGTAGATGCTCTTGTTGATAATACACAGCATGGATGCTTTGATATTGATGTTCAATTTGGTCTTCGAATAATGCAATCAAACGTCCTTCTTGAATATCTTTCCAAATTTCAAATTCAGATAGTCGTGCAATACCATGTCCTCTAATCGTGAGTTGGCGTACCGTCTCACCACTAGAAGCTTTAATATTTGCTTGTGCAAAAAAATATTCATCGCCGACTTTAATCGGCCAGCTGTTAATATAAGCAGGTCTGGTAAAACCAATCAGATCATGCTGTTCAAGCTGTTCAGGTTGTGTCGGTGTACCCTTAATTGCTAAATACTCAGGGCTTGCAACGATAAATAAGCGACTTTTACATACTAATTTGGCATGAAGACTTGAATCATTAAGTTCTCCGAATCGAAATGCCACATCGGTTTTATGTTGTAGCAGGTCAATCACCTGATCATTACTATTTAACTCAATTTCAATATTTGGATAGCACTCACGAAACTTATGCATTAATGGCGCAATAACGTGTAAGACAAACGGCGTTGCTGAATCAATGCGAATAAGTCCCGCAGTACCCTGATCAGATTTTTGTAGTTCTTCTTCAGCCGCATTTAGCTCATTTAAGATTTTACGGGCCTTTACCAGAAACTGTTGTCCTTCTTGAGTGAGTTTCAATTTACGTGTCGTTCGTTCTAATAAGGTCACATCTAACTTCGCTTCTAGGCGCGTTAAAGATCGACTGACTCCTGAAGGCGTTTGTTTTAAATGTTCTGCCGCCGCAACAAAAGAGCCCGTATCAACGATTGCGATAAACGCGACCAGCTCTTCAATTGTTGATTTCATGTCTTATTCCATTATTGACTAATGATCAAAGATATTTTGCTTATTCATCTATTTTTTCGCAACAATAAAAAAAGCAAAATACACATCAAGTTAAATGATTATTCAAATTTAGGTAAACACATGAATATCCCACGTTTTGGTCTAGGAACTTTCCGTCTTAAAGAACAAGCAGTTATTGATTCTGTTAAAACTGCTTTAGACGTAGGTTACCGTGTCATTGATACTGCTCAAATTTATGACAATGAAGCAGCAATTGGTCAAGCGATTGCCGAAAGCGGTGTATCACGTCAGGACTTATTTTTAACCACAAAAATCTGGGTAGATAATTTTGCTCAAGATAAGTTTATTCCAAGCTTAAAAGAGAGCCTACAAAAGCTTCGTACTGACCATGTTGACCTCACTTTGATCCATTGGCCAGCACCAGATTTAGGCGTTTCGATTCCTGAAGTTATGAAGCTTTTACTTGAAGCAAAACAACAGGGCTTAACTAAACAAATTGGTATTTCAAACTTCAATATTGAGCTTACTCAACAAGCAATTGACACAATTGGTGTAGAGCATATTGCAACCAACCAGATTGAGTTAAGCCCTTATCTTCAAAACCATAAGCTTGTGAATTTCTTACAAGAGAAGAATATTGATGTCACTTCATACATGACTCTTGCGTACGGTAAAGTGCTTCAAGACCCAGTTCTCGCTGAAATTGCAGCAGCGCATAAAGCAACAACAGCACAAATTGCACTAGCGTGGGCATTGCAACGTGGTTTTGCAGTCATTCCATCTTCGACTAAACGTGAAAACCTGATGAGCAACTTAAAAGCACAGGATATCGAGTTAACTTCAGCTGAAATGCAAATGATTGCTGAACTCGACCGCAACAGTCGTGAAGTTAGCCCAGAGCCATGGGCACCAGTTTGGGACTAAACTCATGAACACTCAATCAAATACGGCGTTCTCGTTATTGGCATTGGCAATAGGTGCCTTTGCGATTGGCACCACTGAATTCTCACCAATGGGATTGTTGCCGAATATCGCTAATGATTTAGGGATTTCAATTCCAACGGCCGGTATGTTAATTACAGGTTATGCACTTGGTGTCATGCTAGGTGCTCCATTCATGACCCTATGGTTCGGTGGTTTTGCACGCCGTAATGCACTTATTTTGCTGATGGCGATCTTTACGGTCGGTAACCTAATCGCAGCGTTTTCACCAAGCTATATGAGCTTATTAGGTGCACGTCTCATTACAAGCTTGAACCATGGTGCTTTCTTCGGGATTGGCTCTGTTGTAGCGGCAAGCATTGTACCCGCACACAAACAGGCCAGTGCTGTAGCCACCATGTTTATGGGTTTAACCATTGCCAATATCGGTGGTGTACCGTTAGCAACATGGGTTGGGCAAAACATTGGCTGGCGTATGTCTTTCCTTGCGATTTCTTTGCTTGGTGTAATTACCATGCTCGCTTTATGGAAAGCGCTCCCTCAAGGTATGGTTGCCCAAAAACCAAATGTGAAAGCTGAGTTGAAGGTATTAACGCGTACTCCTGTGATCCTTGCGCTACTCACCACCGTACTCGGTGCAGGCGCAATGTTTACGCTCTACACCTATATTGCGCCAAGTTTGACTGAGTTTACCCATGCTTCACCTACTTTCATTACGTTCATGTTGGTATTGATTGGTGTCGGTTTCTCAATTGGTAACCATTTAGGCGGACGTTTTGCAGATTTGTCGATTAATAAAACTTTGATTGGTTTCTTGGTTCTGTTAATTGTGATGATGGTGACTTTCCCAATTCTTGCACAAAGCCAGATTGGAGCAGCCATTGCATTAGTGATCTGGGGTGCAGCAACCTTTGCTTTAGTACCACCTTTGCAAATGCGTGTAATGTCAGTCGCTCATGAAGCACCGGGACTTGCCTCTTCAGTAAATATCGGTGCGTTTAACTTAGGTAATGCCGTAGGTGCAGCAGCAGGTGCGTTAGTACTCGATTTAGGTTGGGGTTATAGCGCAGTATCATTTGCTGGAGCATTACTAGCTGGCTTAGGTTTGTTATTGGTTTTATTTCAAATCAAACGCGAAAGTAGCCCTGCACAAGCTTTACAGCAGTGTTCAGATTAATAAAAAAGCGCCTGATCTCAGGCGCTTTTTTTTAAGCTATTTATTTTAAAATATCTGGTAATTTAGGGTGTTCATAAATCGGACTGGTCACTTCCCGCTTCATTTTGAGCAGCATCTGGTAAGGTTGCTGTTGAACAAACATATTTACAAAGCTCAACGGAATTGCTCCAGCAGGGTCAGCGTAACCACTGGTCGTTACTTTCACCTTATTATTTGCAAGTTTCTGGAATGTCCAATCCCCTTCATAGCGTGTTAAGCGCACTACATCAGGTTGTATCGGATAATTTCCACTAATTGCAGTATTTTTAATTGTCACAACACCATTTGCAGCCTTGCTCATTTTTCCTTTTACAACCACATCGCGATCTTTCAAAGGAAACGGAAAATCCAACACCATGTACAGTGTGAACTCACCTTTTTTCTCATCTTGAGACAACATTTCAACTTTGCCCATATAAGGCACCCACTGGTCAGCACGATTTACATCTAAAATCACAGCGACAGCGCGTTCAAGTGGCACATCAAATGTCGTTTCAGCCTTATATTGAAAGACTGGATTATCAGTTTTTTGATAGGTCCAGACTTTAATATTATTGCGGTCTAAGCTGAGTTTAGCTTTTTCTGTAGAAGCAGCCCCCGTCCAGAGGCTGCTTAAGCAAAGAAGAGTGGTCAAGGCAATTTGTTTTTTATTCATGTTCTGCTCTATCTTGTTTTTCTCGCTACACATGGAATACGTACAGGGTTTTATACCTGTACGTCGTTCAATCCTAAAACATCTTTCATGTCATATTTACGCGCTTCACGGCCCACAACCCATGCAGCAGCTCGTACTGCACCAGCAGCAAAGTTCATACGGTTAGTCGCTTTATGAGTCACTTCAACACGCTCACCTTCACCAATAAACATGACAGTGTGTTCGCCAACGATGTCACCACCACGAATGGTTTCAAAGCCAATCGTTTGACGGTCACGTGGGCCTGTATGCCCTTCACGGCCATACACAGCAACTTCTTTTAAGTTACGACCTAAAGTATCTGCAATTGCTTCGCCCATCATTAATGCTGTACCTGACGGCGCATCTACTTTATGACGGTGGTGAGCTTCAATCACTTCAATATCTACTGTATCGCCAAATACTTTTGCTGCAAGCTCAAGTAACTTGATTGATACATTTACGCCCACTGAATAGTTCGCAGCGTAAACCACAGGGGTATGTGTAGCGACTTCGTCTAACTCAGCTTTTTGCTCATCTGACATACCTGTTGTACCAATAACCATGGCAACCCCAGCTTCACGACAAAGCTTTAAATGCTGAGCAGTTGCAACTGGTGCAGTAAAATCAATGATTACATCACAGTCTTTAAGAACTTCTGCTAAGTTTCCTGAAACCTTCACACCCACTGAACCAATACCAGCAAGCTCACCTGCATCCGTGCCCACCAAACTACTTTCCGGACGCTCTACCGCAGCAGCTAATTGATAGCCTGCCTGTTGAACTGCTTGAATAAGCGTACGGCCCATACGACCGCCTGCACCTAAAATACCAATGCGTGGAGCTGCTGACATAATCTTCCCAATCTTCGGTTTTACGTAATTTACCTACTATATCAAAACTCTTTGCTCATCTTAAAAAGTAAAAATTATTTTTTGAGATGAATCAAAATTTAATCTGTTTTCACAAAAGTTAAAGAATTGATCGGCACACTACGAAGCCACGAATGAGAAAAAGATGACTATAAAGGAGTTCAGCATGCATTCGAGAATTATTAGCTTCACAGTGATGATGGGGATTATGAGTTCAGTGGCATTTGCAGAGCCTGCAATCCAGCCAGGAGACACATTAGAAAGTTTATCTAAAGCGCGTATTACAACAAACGTAAATACCCAAACACCAACGCCTACAGCTCAAACAAGCAATGCCAATGCTGACGTTAAAGTTGAAGATATTGACCCGATTATTGGCGAAACTACAGCAGAAATATCTAAAGCAGCTGTACAGCCACAAGCAGTAGCCGCAACAGTGATCGAAAATGCTCCGACTCTTGCTTCTAGCGAACCGACTGTAAGTGTTAATGATATTGATGTTGCTCACCCTACAGAGTAAACAGACATAATTTTTCTTTTAAGCAGAATAAAAATAATAAGATACATCAGCGCAATAAAAAGGCGGATATTGATAAAATATCCGCCTTCTTTTTAATTTCTTGTCTAATCAAGTATTAATCGAACAAACGATCAAAGAATGATTTTTTCTTCGGTGAAGAAGCACTGTCTTCGCCATCAAAAGAAGCTTGCAACTCTTTAAGTAATTCACGTTGACGAGAATTTAAGTTGACTGGTGTTTCTACCACAATACGGCAAAGTAAATCACCGACCATGCTGCTACGTACTGGACGAACACCTTTACCACGTAAACGGAATAATTTACCTGTTTGAGTTCCCTCAGGAATCTTCAAGCTAACACGGCCTTCCAAAGTTGGAATCTCAATTTCTTTACCAAGTGCAGCATCAGCAATGCTTACTGGTACATCCATATAAAGATCGGCACCATCACGTTGGAAAATTTCGTGTTCACGAACTACAACTTCAACGTACAAGTCACCTGATTGGCCATCACGAATTGCTTCGCCTTTACCACTCAAACGAACGCGGTCACCATTATCTACACCCGCTGGAATAGTAACTTCCAACGTTTGCTGGCGATCGGCAACACCTGAACCATGACATGCCTGACAAGGGTTTTTAATAATTTTACCTTGGCCACGACACGTACCACATGTTTGTTGTACAGAGAAGAAACCTTGCTGCATACGAACTTGTCCTGAACCATGACAAGTTTTACAGGTTTCAACATCTTTTGGATTTTTAGAGCCTTTACCATCACACACATCACATGGTGCAGGAGCAGTAAAGGTAATGGTTTTTTTCACCCCTTTTACAGCTTCTTCAAGGGTAAGTTCCATTACATAGCGTAAATCTGATCCACGACGTTGACGCTGTTGACGTCCACCACCACCGAATGCGCCACCGAAGATATCACCGAACTGGCTAAAAATATCTTCTGCACTAAATCCGCCGAAGCCACCACCGCCCCCGCCAAAGCCACCTTCGAACGCATTATGACCCATGCGATCGTACATGCTACGCTTTTCGCTGTCCGATAAAACTTCATAAGCTTCAGCAGCTTCTTTAAATTTCTCTTCAGCTTCGGCATTGTCAGGGTTTCTATCAGGATGATATTTCATCGCCAATTTACGGTAGGCTTTTTTGATCTCATCATCACTTGCGGTTTTTGAAACGCCTAAAACCTCATAATAATCACGTTTAGCCATTTTTGGCGGTGCTCCTCACGGAATTTTATCAATACTCTATTGCCGACTAAATGGGGGACTTTAGCCGAATTTACAAGGGGGAAATGTTTAAAAAATAGATATATTAAAAAACTGCCTTATTTTTTAAATATTTAGACAAGCCTTTTAACCATGCATTTAATAGAAATAACCACGCAATAGCGCTAAAAACTACGCCAGCGACCGTAGAGGCTGTGACCCAAAGATTACTATCCCATGCAAAGAAGAAGAGCGGAATGAACCAGACAACAGCAAAAATTGCCATAAATAGAAATAGAATCCCGTTGCGCATAATCCATAGCGCATGCGCATGAATCCAAACTTCTGCATTATCTACAACTGCCACTTTACGAGCGACCAAATAAGCAAAGGCCGCAAAAATAACCGTAAACAATGCAAGAAACATGAACGCATAAGAAATTACTATATAACGGCGATGCTGTTCGATATGGTCTTGCCCCATCTGTATTTCACCTCAATTCACTGCATTTTGCCTATTTTTTATGCAGTGAAATAATCCTGTATTTTTTGTGTAAAGACAGGTGCTACTATATTGGAGTTTTCAATATTTCGCACCTTTATTCACAAAAAATTTATGTATTTTATGCGGTTTTTTTCACCTTAAACCACGCTGCGTAGAGTGCAGGTAGGAAAAATAATGTCAGTAAGGTGGCAACAATCAATCCACCCATGATTGCAACAGCCATCGGACCAAAGAAAATACTTCGAGAAAGTGGAATCATGGCCAGAACTGCGGCTAAAGCAGTCAAAATAATTGGACGGAATCGACGCACTGTCGCTTCAATAATTGCTTCCCAAGTTGGATGTCCAGCTTGTCGGTCCTGCTCAATTTGATCAATCAAAATAAGCGAGTTACGCATGATCATACCAGAGAGCGCAATTGTGCCTAACATGGCCACAAAGCCAAATGGTTTGTTAAATAACAGTAAGAATAAAACAACACCAATTAAACCCAGTGGAGCTGTTAACAGCACAATCGTCGAGCGAGACAAGCTTTTGAGCTGAATCATCAGTAATGTCATGACCACTGCCAAAAAGAGTGGCATACCCGCATTCACAGAATTTTGCCCACGTGCAGACTCTTCTACGGTTCCACCCACTTCAATTAGATAGCCACTTGGCAATTCAGCACGTAACTTATCCATTGATTCAGCTAACTCACCCACAACAGTAGCAGGCTGCAAATTGGTACGAATATCTGCACGAACAGTAATCGTCGGTAAGCGGTTACGATGCCAGATCAAACCATCTTCAAACTTATACTCAATCTTCGCAATTTGAGCTAAAGGTACAGTAGTTCCATTGTTCGTTGGCACAGCTAAGCTTGCCAGTGAAGCCACTTCAACGCGCTCTGCTTGGTCCCCGCGTAAGCGAATTTCAATGAGTTCACGTTTTTCACGATATTGCTCAATCGCACTACCAGTAATTGATGCATTAATGAAATTCGCTAAATCCAGACTAGAGACACCCATTTGTCGAGCACGGTCTTGATCAATTTGAATGGAAATGATCTTACTTGGCTCGCCCCAATCTAAATGCACATTGGTGGTATTCGGGTTTTCACTCATTACTTTAGCGACTTGCTGTGCTTCTTTACGTACCAGATTTAAATCTTCACCTGACACACGATATTGCAATGGATAACCCACAGGTGGGCCATTTTCGAGTAATGACACACGAGTACGGACTTGTGGGAGTAACTGCTTAATTTGTGTTTCTAACGAACGACGAATGTCATCACGATCATCAAGTGATGATGCGAGTACAACAAACTGAGCAAAGCTGGCTTGTGGTAATTGTTGGTCTAAAGGTAAATAAAAACGTGGTGAACCTGTACCCACATAGGCCACATAGTTATCAATACCTTTTTGTTTCGACAAGAATTTTTCAACCTTTTGCACAGCTTGTTCTGTTGCTGTTAAAGAGGCGCCTTCTTCAAGCTTTAAATCGACTAAAATCTCGGCACGGTTTGAAGGCGGGAAAAACTGCTGAGGTACCATCTTAAACATCAGCACAGAGAGTACAAAAATCCCCACTGTCGTTGCAATCACGGTTTTACGATAGGTCACACAAAACTCGACCATCTTTCTAAAACGTAAATAGAAACTAGATTGATAAGGATCGTAATGATGGTCCTGTGAAATTGCCACAGTTTGCGGTTGCGGTTTTTTCGTTAATCTTGCCCACAAACGGACATACCAAGGGGCCTGATGTCCTAACTTGGTAAAATCTGGTAATAGCTTTTCACCTAAATAAGGTACGAATAAAACTGCCGCGATCCAAGACACCAATAAAGCAATGGTCACGACCTGAAAAATAGAGCGTGTGTATTCGCCTGTACTAGACTGAGCCGTAGCAATCGGTAAAAAACCTGCCGCGGTAATCAATGTTCCCGTGAGCATCGGAAATGCGGTAGTTTTCCACGCAAATCCGGCGGCTTTAATTCGGCTATAGCCCTGCTCCATCTTAATGGCCATCATCTCGACGGCGATAATGGCGTCATCGACTAACAGACCTAACGCCAAGATCAAAGCACCAAGTGAAATCTTATGCAGTCCGACATCGAATAAACTCATACCGGCAAAGGTCATTGCTAAAACTAATGGAATAGAAAAAGCGACCACCAATCCCGTACGGAAGCCTAAAGAGAAAAAACTCACTAACAAGACAATAATGACTGCTTCAGCGAGTACCTTCACAAACTCATGAATACTGCGTTGTACTGCTACAGGTTGGTCAGAAACTTTTTGCAATTTCATGCCGAGTGGCAAGGTCTTTTGCAGTTGGGCAAATTCTGTTTCTAGATTTTTACCAAGGGCAATAATGTCACCGCCTTTACGCATCGAAACGGCAATGCCAATACCATTTTCACCCATGAAACGCATACGTGGTTGAGCAGGCTGACTAAAACCACGATAAACATCAGCAACGTCACCAAGCTGGATGGTTTTATCACCGACCAATAAAGGTGTTTTTTTAATTTCATCAATGTTTTGTAGATGACCACTTACTCTAATTTGAATACGGTCTGTACCCGTTTCAAAAAAGCCAGCACTTGCCATACTATTTTGCTTTTGTAAGGCTTCTTGAATCGCTGTAACTGGAATTCCGAGCTGCACCGCTTTAGTGTTAGAAATCTCAACCCATATTTTTTGGTCTTGTAGACCAATCAATTCGACCTTACTGACATCCTTGACTCGTTGAAGCTGTAATTGCAAACGATCTGCATATTCTTTCAAAAGTGCATAGTCAAAGTCTTTGCCTGTCAGTACATAAATATTACCGAAAGTGTCCCCAAATTCATCGTTAAAAAATGGGCCTTGTACACCGTTTGGCAGTTCATGGCGAATATCATTCACCTTCTTACGGACGTTATACCACACGTCAGGAATCTGTGCCGATGTCAGCGAGTCCTTGGCAACAAACGTAACCATCGACTCACCTGGGCGGGAGTAAGCCATAATCTTGTCATATTGACCTGTGGTCATCAGTTCCTTTTCGATACGGTCAGTCACCAGCGTTGAAACTTCTTTCGCTGTTGCTCCCGGCCAATAGGTTTGTACGACCATGACTTTAAAAGTAAATGGTGGGTCTTCACTTTGTGAGAGTTTTGAATAAGAGATCGCGCCGATAATGCCGAGTAACAGCATAAAATAAAGGACGATACCTTTATTATTTAATGCCCATTCCGAGAGATTGAATTTCATGGTTGGGTTGCTCCCTGAATTTTCACCGCACGGTTTTCACGGTCAATCGGGTGAATCTTCTGCTTATCGCGTAGCAAATGCACACCACCAATCACCACCCAATCATTTGGTGTTAAACCAGATAGCACGGGTACACTGTCTCTGCCATATGCACCAACAGTTACAGGTACTTTGCGTAAAGTTTGATTCGCATTAACAACCCAGACATAAGGCTGATTATCTGTTGCTGAAACACTCGAAAGTGGCACACTCATCACGTTGGTTTGAGTTGAGGTAAAAAATACGCGTGCACTTTGTCCAAGTTGGATAACAGACTGCCCTTCTTTGAGTGCAACTTTCACTGTAAAGGTACGAGACTGATCCGCTGCCGGAGAAACTTCACGTACATATCCGGCAAACCTTTCATTCGGTTTAGACCACAAGGTGATCCAAGCGCCTTGACCAACTTTAATCTCGGTAACTGCTTGTTCAGGAACACCAATAACAACTTCACGCTCTCCATCAATTGCAAGTTGATAAGCAGCTTGTCCTGCTGCAACCACTTGTCCAATTTCTATATTTCGCGCAGTAATCACCCCGTTTTTGTTAGAAACGAGTTGGTTATAACCTGTCTGGTTAGCAGAAACCTCATAGTTAGAACGAGCTTGTTGTAGTGCTGCCTGTGCCGCGTCATATTGATTTTTTACCGTATCGAATTGCGAACGGCTCACTGCATTAATAGGGAGTAATTGTTGAAAACGTTTAAGTTCATCTGCTGCTGTTTTTGCTGAAGCCTGTGCATTATCCAGTTGGGCTTTAGCAGCATTTAATTGTAACTGAGCATCTGCCACATCGAGTTTTGCTAATACTTGTCCAACTTTAACTCGGTCGCCTACATCCACATAGCGCGCCGTAACTTGTCCACCAACCCGAAATGCCAAAGCCGTTTGTTGTCTAGCCTGCACATCCCCTGCATAGCTTTTTTGTTCATTGAGTGTGGTTAATGGCTGCGCCACCATCACATAGGGTATTTCTTCTGTTTTGGGTGCTTCTTTACTGCATCCCATTAATGTGACCGTACAAACAATCACCATACTCATGATGAGAGGTTTTAACAGATTCATATCTTATCGCTCTTATTCAAACTGATTTTTTAAGGCACAATATGCTTGCATCATAATTTGTTTGTTTTTTAATTAATATGCCTACGAGTACATTAATTAAAAAAAACTTATAAATATTTATTTTTCTAAACTTTTATTAGAGGGTTTTGTGCAAACAGTTAATCAAAGTGGTCGCCCCAAAGATCTGGAAAAGCGTGCTCGTATCCTACAAGCCGCGAAAGCTATTTTTTTAAAATCCGGTTATCACGGTACTAGCATGAACCAGATTGCACAGGAAGCAGGCGTTACTAAACTCACGGTTTATAACCACTTTCAAGATAAAGTGAACCTGTTTATCTGTGCGATTACGGAAACTTGTGAAGAGACACTGTGCACTAAACAATTTGACTTAGATACATCGGCAGACTTCTATCAAACACTCTTTATTGTATGTTCACGTGCCTTACAAATTATTTATTCACCTGAAGCATTAAAGCTTGATCATGTATTGTTGGAGCTTGCAGCCGAACAGAACCCACTCGCCCTACAGTTTTTTGAAGCTTCACATACACGAATGGAGAATCAATTAGCTGAGTTTTTTCAAAAAGCGGCTCAATTAGGTTTCATTCAAGCCGATGATCCGATCTATCAAACAGAACTGCTTTTGACCTTATTGCTTGGTGTACGCCATCACAAGGTTTTACTGGGCATCACTGCTGCCCCAAATGCACAGGAGCTAGAGCAAATTATTCGTGACGCAATTAATTTATTCTTGCTCAAATACCGGAATTAAACCAAAGTCCGATTGTCAAAAGTTGCGCTGAGTGCATGCCAGCTTTTAAGACACTATAAGCGAATTAAATGTTATTTTTTAAGCAAAAATTCACATTTTCTTACGCTCAAAGCTTGGAATGTTTGTTAATCGCGCTATATTCGATAAGAATAAGAACAGGAGAAAATAGCATGGTTCAGCAAATCGATGCGCCACTGCGTGAGGATGTCCGCTTACTTGGTAATTTATTAGGTGAAACCCTAAAACAACATGCAGGACAAGAACTGTTTAATCAGATCGAGCAAATCCGTGCTCTTGCCAAAGGTGCACGTGATGGTCAAGCTGAAGCCGAAAAGCAACTAGAACAATTATTTTTAGAACTGCCCGATGAAGAGTTACTTCCTCTCACCCGCGCTTTTTCTCATTTCCTCAATTTTGCCAATATTGCCGAGCAATATCATGTGGTCCGTAGCCGCAGACAGGCAGAGTTCGATTCGGATGCAAACTCTCCGAATCCGCTGGTTCACTTATTTCAAAAATTTAAAGATAAAAGTATTTCAACAGAAAAACTATTCCAGCAAATTTGCGATCTTAAAATTGAGTTAGTACTTACGGCGCACCCCACTGAAGTGAGTCGTCGTACCCTGATTCAGAAATATGATGATATTAACGCATGTCTCTCGCAGCTTGATCAGCAAAAACTTACCCCACGCGAACGCCAAAATGCACTTGCGAATTTAAAGCAACAAATTAGTTCGGCTTGGCAAACAGATGAAATCAGACAGCATCGCCCAACTCCAGTCGATGAAGCAAAATGGGGATTTGCCACAATTGAGCAAACACTTTGGAATGCTGTACCTAAATTCATTCGCGAGTTAAATGAATTAGTTCAAGAAAACTGCCAACTCAATTTACCACTTAATATTGCACCAGTACGTTTCGCATCTTGGATGGGCGGAGACCGTGATGGCAACCCAAATGTTACCCATCAAATTACCCAAGAAGTGCTGTGGTTATCACGCTGGCAAGCTGCCGATCTCTATTTAAGAGATATCGAAAACTTACGTTGGGAACTTTCAATCCAGACGTGTTCTGAAGAAATGATTCAAGCAATTGGTAGCCAACATGCAGAACCTTATCGTGAATATTTACGTGCTACACGAGAGCGTTTAAAAGCGACTCGCCACTGGTTAGCTCAGCGTTTACAAGGCTTAGAAGCTGATGACAGCAATGTCATTAAAAGTAAAGATGAGCTTTTACAACCATTATTGCTGTGCTATCGCTCTTTAATCGACAGTAACCTACCTGAAATTGCGAATGGTCAACTGCTCGACTTTATCTACCGTGTGAACTGTTTTGGTATTGAATTACTTAAACTCGACATTCGCCAAGAATCAGGCCGTCATCGCCAAGCGATTTCAGCCATTACCGAATATTTAGGTTTAGGTAATTTTGAATCGTGGACTGAACAAGCGCGCCAAAATTTCCTCATTCAAGAATTACAAAGTAAACGCCCGCTTTTACCGAAATATATTAATGAGCCTGAAGGGAGTTTGATTGGTCATCCAGATGTTCAAGAAGTATTTGCAACCATGCGTACTTTGGCAGACCAACCACCTGAGTCTTTAGGAGCATATATTATTTCGATGGCTGAATATCCAAGTGATGTTTTAGCTGTATTGTTATTGCAAAAAGAAGCAGGTATTCAGCACCCTTTACGTGTAGTTCCTCTATTTGAAACTTTAAAAGATTTAGATGGCGCTGCAACAACCATGAATACGCTGTTCAATATGCATTGGTATAAACAGCACATTCAGGGTAAACACGAAGTCATGATCGGTTACTCCGACTCAGCAAAAGATGCGGGTTTCATGTCTGCTAACTGGGCGCAATATCGTGCTCAAGAAGAGTTGACTGCAATTGCTCAAACACACGGCGTACAGTTGACACTATTCCATGGTCGTGGCGGTTCAATTAGCCGTGGTGGCGCACCAACACAACAGGCACTATTTTCTCAGCCACCGGGTTCGATCTCTGGTGCAATCCGTGTCACAGAACAAGGTGAAATGATTCGCTTCAAGTTCGGTTTAGAAGGAATTGCCATGCAAAACCTTGAAATCTATACCGCTGCAACACTCGAAGCGACTTTATTACCGCCACCAGAGCCTAAAGCCGAGTGGCGTGAAATCATGAACCGTATGACTGATCATTCTGTTAAGGTTTATCGCCAAACAGTGCGTGAAAATCCACATTTTGTGAAGTATTTACGGACCGTTACGCCTGAACTCGAATTACAAATGTTGCCATTAGGCTCGCGTCCTGCAAAACGTAAAGTGAGTGGCGGCATCGAGTCTTTACGTGCGATTCCATGGGTATTTGCTTGGACACAAATTCGTTTGATGTTGCCTGCATGGTTAGGTACTGGTGCAGCAATTAATGAAGTGATTGCCGATCAGCAAAAAGCAACACTTGATGAAATGCTCCAGCAATGGCCTTATTTCCAGACGCTCATTGATATGCTGGAAATGGTATTGTCTAAAGCCGATGCCAATATTGCACTCTATTACGAGTCTCATCTGACTGAAGATGAAGATTTAAAAGTGCTCGGCAACCAATTACGCCAACGACTAAAAGATGCTGTACAAACTTTATTAACCTTAAAAGATGAATCAAAGCTTCTGAGTAATAATGATGTTCTTGATCAATCCATGCAGGTTCGTAAACCATACTTACTTCCTTTGCATCTTTTACAGGCTGAACTCATGAAACGCCGACGTGATTATCTTGCTGAGCGTCAGGCAGAGCACACCCCTGTTGACCATGCACTTATGGTGAGTATTGCAGGTATTGCGGCTGGCTTACGTAATACAGGCTAAGCTAATTTTACCAATTGTTTTATAAAGCAGTGCATCTTGATGTGCTGCTTTTTACTTGCAAACTTCTTTATTTTTCTTAAATTTTCCCCGATTTTCTATTTTTTTGAATATTTTTTAAAAATCATAAAATTAATATTTATGAGAAAAAAATAACTAAATACGCATATTTAGTTTTTTAAAAATTATACCAATCGTTAAAAAATAATTACTTTTCACTCACATACTTCTCTGTAGAGATTAAATGCACTCTCAAGAAAGAGTATCATGGCAGCAATTAAAGAATAATGAGCTTATTTTATGTCCAATTGGTTTCCAAAATGGCAGCCTTACCAAGGTGATATTGACCATCGGCCAGTCTCTACCAATGAATATCTCCCACCCGTTCAAAGTGCTGTTTTGGGTATTCAACATGCATTTGCCATGTTTGGAGCAACTGTTTTAGCACCATTACTCATGGGTTTTAATCCTAACCTTGCCATTTTAATGTCTGGTATCTGTACCATCCTGTTCTTTTTAATTACAGGTGGTCGTGTTCCAAGTTATTTAGGATCAAGTTTTGCCTTTATTGGGGTGGTTGCAGCTGCAACTGGGCATATTACAGGTTCAGGTGCCAATCCAAATCTATCTATGGCTTTAGGTGGAATCGTAGCATGTGGTGTTTTTTATGCCATCATCGGTTTTATCGTGATGCTTACTGGTACACGCTGGATTGAAAAACTCATGCCGCCTGTGGTGACTGGTGCCATTGTGATGATTATTGGTCTGAACCTTGCACCTGTTACGATTAAAGGTGTTGCAGGCCAACCATTTGAAATGTGGATGGCCTTAATTACCGTACTTTGTATGGGTAGTATTGCAGTCTTTACTCGTGGCCTGTTGCAACGTTTACTTCTGTTGATTGGTTTGATCTTGGCATATGCAATTTACGCCATCACCACCAATGGGTTAGGTTTAGGTAAACCAATCGATTTTAGCCAGATCTCACAAGCTACATGGTTCGGGATTCCAAGCTTTTCGCATCCTACTTTTGATACTAAGGCTATGCTAATTATTGCGCCAGTTGCGCTTATTTTAGTAGCAGAAAACCTAGGTCATATTAAAGCTGTTGGTGCAATGACTGGTGAGAACCTGACTCCACAATTAGGCAAAGCATTTGTTGCAGATGGTTTAGCAACAACGCTTTCTGGTAGTGTTGGCGCGCCGGGGATGACCACTTACGGCGAAAACATTGGTGTGATGGCAGTCACTCGTGTGTACTCAACCATTGTTTTTGTGATTGCAGGTGTCTTTGCTATTTTCTTGGGTTTATCTCCAAAATTTGGTGCGGTAATTAGTACGATTCCAAGTGCTGTCTTAACAGGTGCATCTATTGTTGTGTTTGGTTTAATTACCATTGCAGGTGCAAAAATCTGGATCGAAAACAAAGTTGATTTTTCTAACAATAAAAACCTCATTGTTGCTTCTGTAACAATTATTTTAGGTGCCGGAAATTTTGAATTAATGTTTGGTAATTTCAATTTAGGTGGCATTGGTACAGCAACATTTGCGGCCATTATTCTAAATTGGTTGTTTAGTTTAAAAGATAAAACCTAAATTCAAAAAGGCAGCGTAAGCTGCCTTTTTTCATTACGATTTAGTATGATGACCTCTTAGCCTTCAATACGTTCCTATCATGCGTTTTGATTTTTTTGATTTACAATTGGTTCTTCATATTGTCTCGACTGGTAGCCTAACCAAAGGTGCAGACCGCTCTGCGATTTCACTTCAAGCAGCGAGCGAGCGTATAAAAAAACTCGAACAATATTTTGAAACACCCTTATTTATTCGCCAAACCACTGGGGTAGAACTCACCACAGCTGGACATGCTTTTGTAGAAAATGCTCGTCAGCTTTTAGTACAAAAAGATCACCTCGAACAAGAAATGCAGCGGTTTAGGCACCCTATCACAGAGGCATTAACGCTTTGGTGTAACTCTTCTGCTCAAAGCGAATATTTGCCTCCGTTATTACCGCAATATTTGGTGCTTCATCCCGAAATGAACATTGATTTACACGAGGCAGAAAGTTCAGAAATTGTAGAGGCATTAACGCAAGGAGTTGCAAATCTTGGGCTGGTCTCAAGTTTTTTTGATACCAGACATTTGCAAACTAAGGAATTTGCTAGTGATCCATTAGTTCTGATTTGTCCTCCTACTCACAATTTAGCTCAATACCAAGAGCTGAATTTGGTAGAGGCTTTAAGTTATGGTTTTATTGGTCTTAAGCCCCACCATTCGTTGCAACAGTCCATCGAAACTCAAGCTAAGCTATTAGGCTTTAACATACAGTACCGTTTGCGCTTACCTAATTTTGGTGCGATTGCGGAAGTAGTCGCCAAAGGTGTCGGAATTGCGATTATGCCGGCTCGTGCTGCCCAGCGTTTGCAATCGGACTATGACTTTCATTCCATTCAACTACTAGGTGCGTGGGCAAATCGTAAACTGCTTTTGGCCACACAAAATTTCAATCAGCTACCTAATAGTTATAAACAATTTTCAGATTTTTTATTGCAACATCGCCCTTAAAAATTGGCTTAATGCAAAATCATATAAAGCCCTAATGACACCAAACCTATAAAAAAGATACGGCGAAATAACTGCTCATTTAACCGATAACGGATTTTTTTACCTAACCACATTCCAACGAGAGCCGCCAATAATGCAGCAAAAGATAAACGATAATCCAATGTCATTCCCGACATCGGGTTGTGGTGTAAAAAGACTGCAAGACAAATGGTAGAGACAGTAAACGTTAGTCCTAAAGCCTGAACCAACTCATCACGCTTTAAATGTAAAGACTGCAAATAAGGAACGATTGGAATAATAATGACACCAGTTGCTACAGTCACTGCCCCGCCGATATATCCAATAATCGGTGATAGCCAACGTTCATACTTTCCTAAGTGTGGAAGTTTCTTCACGCACAAACCGTAGAGTCCATATAAGGCCAACATACAGCCTAATAAAATTTCACTACTATGCCCATGACTTTGACTTAAAGTAGGTAAAAAGCTCCATATAGAACCTACTATAATGCCGACAAGCAACGTCCAGAAACGGCGAATAAACGCCCAGACATGTCCTTCAGCAAAAAGCTGCCAGACGTTGGTGACCATTGAAGGGACAATGAGCAGAGATGCTGCCTGAAAAGGGCTCATTGCGATGGTGAGTAAGCCCATCGATACCGCGGGCAATCCTAAACCGATCATGCCTTTAATCATGCCAGCGAAGGCAAAGACCACTATAATAATTGCTAAAAAAGTCACTGTTTATCTCCGATTCCTTAAAGGATATGCTACGGAAAAAACAGGTTTTGCCCTATTCTTGTTTTTAGAAGTGGGCCTCAATTAAAAGTTGAGGCTGTTTTATATTTTTCTTCTAATACATTGCTAAAAATACTTTCGATCATCCACACACGATACAAGCTATTAAATACGTAGGTCTGACCATCAATACGCAGCTCTAAAACCGGTAAATCAGGCTGATGCTTGTCTTTGCAAAGTGCATCATTCTGCGCCAAAACAGATTGCACATCTTGGTCGGTTAGCTGCTCAATCCCAAGTTGCTGCTGTAACTGTTGGAAATGTTTTAAGAAAGATAAATCTTTTCCTTTCGTCCAAACTGCCTGCAATATTGTAAAAATTGTATCGATTTGCTGATTCTCTTGCACACTATAGAAAAGCTTTGCCATCTCTAATGTGCTTTCCTCAGTAGGGCGACAAAATGGCGTAAAGGCCACACCTGTTCGTTTAGAAACACGTGTCGCCAAACTCCAGTCAAACCAATCTCGACCTTGATAACTTAAGGGGTAAACTTTTAGTTGAATATCATAATAATCAGCCAGCTCTTCCTTAATATAGGCAAGTAACAACCAGCTCATTGGGTCTTCTAAAGCAATATAGACATCAAGCTCAGGATGAAGGGTCTGAATCTCGGTAAGTGCCTCCGCATCATTAATCAAATGTTCACGCCATTCGATATGATTAATTAAAAATATCGGATTACCTGTCAGTAACTTTTGTTGTTTTAAACGTCGGGTTAAACGTAATAAATCATCTACTGCATGATATTTACGCCCACCAAACTCAAAGTATGCCGCTCGAACAGGTTCATCCGTAAAAATACGTTCTGGAAAATGCTGAGGAACCTGATGCTTGACCGCCATGGCATGTAGAGTACGCAATTTTCCATATTGCTGTTGCCAAAGCATGTGAAAGATATCTTCAAGTAAATGTAAGAAGTTCTGACCTTGTAGTGGGGTTCTTTTTAATATGACAGCGGCTTGTTTTAAAGATTCTGGACTTGGGATTTCTGGAAACTCATCAAAAGCAAACCGGTGCTGATTTGCTAAAATTTTGGCATCATTTAAACAATAATGCTGCCACTCCTCATGCGTCATGCTATTTGGAGGTTCAGAAGCTGTATGGGAAATAATAATTTTTAAAGGTTTAAGTTCATCACTTAAAATTTCATCTAGCTGAGACAATTGCTGAACAGCCAGATAGCTATACACATCATCAAGTCGTAAATAAATACTTAAACCATTTTCCGTGGGTAACACCGCTTGACGAGAAGGCTTTTGGTAAAACCAGCTCGATCGGATAGGGTCAAACCAACGGCGTAGCAGTGACATGAGTAGTGCCTCTAAAAATAAATCCTAAGCGAGATCAAAAGTTATTTTGATCATAGTGCAAGGTGAAACAGTAGTCGAGATGGAAAAATGACTACCTAAGTTCGCGCAGAAAATATGTCATGTTATTTCGCGAGTTTCTGCGTAGGTGAAGATTTTATCACCATTTTATGGCAAACCCATAGAATGATCTGAAACCACCTTTTTCTACAAGCGGATTTTTTTTACCAGACATAAAAAATGCACCCTTAACATGATAACAATTCATCGTGTTAATGGGTGCATGTTTCCTACTCAATTATTAAAATTGAATATTTTATAGAACGCGTACAGCTCCTTTTGCTGCACTTGTGGTATGCATTGCATAAACTTTTAACGCTTTTGATACTTTACGTTTACGTTCTTCTTTCGGATGCCAGCCTTTCGCTTCTTGCACTGTACGGCGATGCGCCATAGTTGCATCATCAACGTTTAAGTGAATCGTACGGTTTGGAATATCGATTTCAATAGTATCGCCATCTTCAACCAAACCAATTGCACCACCTTCAGCCGCTTCTGGTGAAACGTGACCAATCGAAAGACCTGATGAACCACCAGAGAAACGACCATCTGTTACCAATGCACAGTCTTTTCCTAAACCTTTCGATTTAAGGTAGCTAGTTGGGTAAAGCATTTCTTGCATGCCCGGACCACCACGTGGACCTTCGTAACGAATCACAACCACATCGCCAGCTTTAATATCATGACCCAAAATTGCATCTACAGCTGCATCTTGGCTCTCAAATACACGTGCTGTGCCCGTAAATTTCAAGATTGATTCATCAACACCTGCAGTTTTCACGATACAACCATCAAGCGCGATGTTGCCGTATAGAACCGCTAAACCACCATCTTTAGAGAATGCATTTTCTGCATTACGGATAACGCCTTTTTCACGGTCGCCATCTAATGTTGAATAATAGCGATTTTGCGAGAATGCAACTTGAGTTGGAACACCACCTGGAGATGAGCGGTAGAATTCATAAACGTCTGCATCTTCAGTACGAATAATATCCCACTTATCTAATGCATCTTTTAAAGTTTTCTCGTGTACAGTCGGTACAGATACATCAAGCAAATTCGCGCGATCAAGTTCACCTAAGATCGCCATGATACCGCCAGCACGGTGAACATCTTCCATATGAACGTCTTGTTTTGCAGGCGCTACTTTAGACAGTACAGGAACTCGACGTGATAATTCGTCAATATCGTCCATTGTAAAATCGACTTCTGCTTCACTTGCCGCAGCCAATAAATGCAGAACCGTATTGGTTGAACCACCCATTGCAATATCAAGGGTCATCGCATTTTTAAATGCAGCCTTGGTTGCAATTGAACGAGGTAAAATGCTTGCATCTTCTTGTTCATAATAGCGCTTAGCCAATTCAACAATAAGCTGGCCTGCTTTTAAGAATAATTTTTTACGGTTTGCATGCGTCGCAACAATCGAACCATTACCCGGTAAAGATAAACCTAAAGCTTCTGTTAAACAGTTCATTGAGTTTGCAGTGAACATACCTGAACATGAACCACAGGTTGGACATGCCGAACGTTCAAATTCTTCAACTTCTTCGTCTGTATAACTTTCATCAGCCGCAACAACCATTGCATCAACAAGGTCAATCGCTTTTTCATTACCGCGGAACTTAACCTTACCAGCTTCCATTGGTCCGCCAGACACGAAAACAACAGGAATATTCAGACGCATCGCAGCCATGAGCATTCCCGGAGTAATCTTGTCACAGTTTGAAATACACACCATGGCATCTGCACAGTGTGCATTCACCATATATTCAACTGAGTCAGCAATCAAATCACGTGATGGTAGTGAATAAAGCATGCCATCATGCCCCATTGCGATCCCGTCATCTACTGCGATCGTATTGAACTCTTTAGCAACACCACCTGCTGCCTGAATTTCTGCTGCGACAAGCTGCCCTAGATCTTTAAGATGTACATGGCCCGGCACAAATTGAGTAAATGAGTTGACCACCGCAATAATCGGTTTGCCGAAATCCTCATCTTTCATTCCTGTTGCACGCCATAAGCCACGTGCGCCAGCCATATTTCTTCCGTGTGTCGATGTTTTTGAACGATAGTCAGGCATTAGTGTTTCCAACAAGTTGTGCTTGAGCGGAATTTTTCCCGCTCTGGCGGATGATACTGATATAGCGTTAGATCAGTCGGAATATTGACTCATCATCATAATTTGATCATTCTCCATTCTATAGAAGCAAATAATATTCGGAAAGCCAAGAACAGTAATAGACAGTCAATATTTAGCAAAACTTACATGAATAATTTTTTATTTTTTCATAACCTTTTTTTATCAATAAAAGTTTTTCAATAATTTTTTGTTCACTATTTAAAAAACTAAAATGCTCAATCGCCATGATTTTAGGGCTTCAATCGTTTTTCACGTATACTACGCCTAAACTCTTTTTGGATTGCATTTGTGAAAATTATTTTTGCTGGCACCCCCGAATTTGCTGCAACAGCATTGGCGGCTTTATTAAAAACTTCCCATGAAATTATCGCGGTTTATACTCAGCCAGATCGTAAATCGGGTCGTGGACAAAAACTAACGCCATCTCCCGTAAAACAACTTGCTCTTGAGCATAATATCCCTGTTTATCAACCCCTTCACTTCAAAGCTTCAACCGAAGAAGGTTTAGCAGCTCAACAAGAACTGGCAGCTTTAGGTGCTGATGTGATGGTGGTTGCAGCCTATGGTTTGATCCTTCCACAAACTGTGCTCGATACACCGAAATATGGCTGTTTAAATATTCACGGTTCACTATTACCACGCTGGCGCGGTGCAGCACCAATTCAGCGTGCAATTGCAACAGGTGACGACGAAACTGGTATCACTATCATGCAAATGGCTGCTGGTTTAGATACAGGCGATATGATGTATAAAACATACTGCCCAATTACTGCCGAAGATACCTCAGCGACATTACATGACAAACTCGCAGCTCAAGGCGCAACAGCAATTTGTGCGGTACTTGAGTCAGAAGAAACACTACAAAAATATTTGGCAGAACGCGAAGTTCAAGACGAAAGCTTAACAGTCTATGCTCATAAGCTCGTAAAGTCAGAAGCTCGTATTGATTGGTCAATTAATGCTGTTCAAGTCGATCGAAATATCCGTGCATTTAATCCTTGGCCCGTCGCTTTTGTTCAACTTGATGAAAATAATGCCCTGCGTGTCTGGAACTCTCTAATTGCTAGCCAAACGAAAGTAAGTGCCCAAGCTGGTGAAATTATTGCAATCGATAAACAAGGTGTGCACGTTGCTTGCGGTGAAAATACATTTATTTGTCTGACTAGCGTGCAGTGGCCGGGTGGCAAAGCATTAAACGCTCAACAAATTGCACAAACTCAAAAACTTCATGTAGGACAAATTTTGCCATGAGTCAGGTTACCTCAAATTCCTCACGTTTTAACCTGCGTGCTCAAGTCGTCCAGACGTTACTAAAAGTTCAGCAAGGCCAATCACTCGCTAGTATTTTAAATACACAGCTGAATCAGGTCGCAGAGCGTGATCGTGCTTTGTTTCATGAGCTTGTGTTAGGTACATTGCGCCAATGGTTTGCACTTAAATCAATTAGCCTACCGCTACTCAGCAAGCCTTTAAATAATGAGACAGTAGAAACCTGTCTTTATGTTGGTCTTTATCAAGTTTTATGCACGCGTATTGCAGCACATGCCGCTATTTCAGAAACAGTCGATGCGACTAAACAACTTGGTTTCCCTGCACTCAGTGGTATTGTGAATGCAATTTTACGCCGAGCTACTCGTGAGACTGATGACTTTCAGCAAGGCTTACAGCAGGCGCATGGCTTACCAAGCTGGCTTTTCAAACGCTTAAAAAAGGATTGGGGTGAACAAACTGAATCTCTCTGTCAATCTTTGAAGCAAGTCGCGCCTTTAACCTTAAGGGTGAACCAACGTCATATTGGCCGCGATGCTTATTTAGCAAAACTACAAAGTTTAGATATTCAGGCACGTGCTTGTACTTTGTCTGGGGCAGGTATTGTTCTTGAACAGTCTGTACAAATTACTCAACTACCTGGTTTTGAACAAGGTTGGTTTTCTGTACAAGATGAACACGCTCAGCTTTGCGCAACATTATTGCCAGATTTGAACGATAAAATAGTAGTTGATGCGTGTGCTGCCCCAGGTGGTAAAACTGCTCACTTACTTGAAAAGTTTAAACCTGCTCAGCTCATTGCGATTGATCAGGACCCAAGCCGTTTAGTGCGTGTAACTGAGAACTTAAATCGCTTAGCACTTGATCAAAGTCATACGGAAATTTTGGCAGCCGATGCAACTCAATGGACTCCTGCACAGCCAGTGGATTGTATTGTGCTCGATGCACCTTGCTCTGCTACAGGGGTTATTCGTCGTCATCCTGACATACGCCTATTGCGCCAATCTACCGATATAGCTCAAACCATTGAGCTACAAAAGCAGATCTTGGACCACATGTGGCAGCAACTTAAAGTTGGCGGCACATTACTTTACATCACCTGTTCAATTTTAAAAGCTGAAAATGAACAGCAGATGATGAAATTTTTTGCTGTAAATCCAAATGCAAAAGAGATCAAGATTGACGCTGATTGGGGAATTGAGCAAACCTATGGTCGCCAATTACTGCCACAAGCGCAGTCTGGTGACGGATTTTATTATTGTAAAATCCAAAAAATTGCATAAAAAAAAGCAGGCTTTAAGCCTGCTTTTTTACTCGATCAGCATTAAAGTGTGTGCTGATCTTTTACTTCTTCTAAAACGTCATCTAACTCTTCAGGATGCTTCGATAAATGGATAATGGACAAAGCTAAGCCACCCCATAAAAACACCATCGAAATTACCATCATTACGATTGCTGAAGTATTCATTATTCTATCCTCCTAGCGATCTTTCATTTTGCTTAAAACAATTGCAACGACTGCACAGAAAATCACACTACCCCAGCCGAATACACCTTGTAAGCTCATACTATAAGTATCATAGCCATTTTTGATCAAATTAAATACAGTCATACTGAGTGTAGTTAACAAGATTAATGATGTAATCACTGTTAAAGTGAAATCCCATCCTTTACCTAATTGAATAGTTGAGATGCGATTTACGTGATCACGAAGTTCCTTCAGTGCAGAACGTTTAAACCAAGTCACGGCAATAATAGAAAGTAAAGCACCGCCAATAATGCCGATGTTATTGATAAAGTGGTCAACAATATCAACCAGCTTAATTGCGTTTACACTTGAGAATAAAATAATTGATACAAGCGCACTACCACCACCGATAATGGTTACAGCTTTTTTACGGCCCCATTTCAATTTATCTTGCATTGCTGCAATAGGTACTTCCAAAATACTCACCATCGAAGAAATACCTGCGACGAAAAGTGAAGAGAAGAATAAGAAACCAAATAAATCGGCACCAGTACCTAAACTTGAGATAATTTTAGGGAATGCAATAAATGCTAACCCAATCCCGCCACTCACAACATCTTTAACTTCAGTACCTGCCGCATGAGCCATAAAACCAAGCGCTGCAAAGATACCAATACCAGCCAAAATCTCTGTTGATGCATTTGCAAAACCAACGATTAAACCAGAACCTGTTAAATTCGTTTTTGGTTTCAAATAAGATGCATAAGTCACCATGATCCCGAAGCCGACAGAAAGGGAGAAGAAAGTATGGCCATAAGCCGCTAACCAAACTTTATAATCCATCATTGCTGACCAGTTCGGCGTAAAGAAAGCATTTAAGCCTTGAACTGCACCTGGTAAACGTAATGATTGAATCACTAAAATAGTGAAGAGAATGAATAATAAAGGCATGAAAATCTTATTCGATAATTCCACACCTTTTTTCACACCACCATAAAGAATGATTAGAGTAAGTGCCCAAATCCCAACAATCGGCCAGAATAAATGACCTACAAACTGTAAATCAAAACCGGTTGCTTTTGTGGTCTGCAAATAGGTATTAAAGAAGAAACCTTCCGGATCACTTCCCCACATTTGGCCAATAGAGAAGTAAACATAACTACCAGCCCAAGTGAGTACACTTGCATAATACAAACCAATGATGATACAGACACAAACTTGCCACCAACCTAATGTTTCCCCGCCTTTAAATAGGGCACGATACGCTTTAGGAGGTGAACCAGTACTACGATGTCCTACCGCATAATCTAAAAATAGTAACGGTAAACCAGCAGTAATGAGTGCCAATAGATAGGGAATAAGAAACGCACCACCACCATTTTCATAAGCAACGTATGGAAAGCGCCAGATATTACCTAAGCCTACAGCCGAACCAACGGCTGCAATAATAAAACCAGATCGTGACGTCCAGTTTTCACGAGAATCTGTCATAGAACACCTAATGTTAAAAGATTACTTATTTTTACTGCTATTGTTGATTGTTATTCCGCATGCAAAAAAAGAACCAAAAAATACTTTTGTGTTTGTAGAAAATAAAATGCACCTTTTGAGTATTTTTATTCCCTTAACAAACAAGCAAAAATAGAAAATTCTTCCTTAAAGATTTTTGTCCATTTTTTGCCCCTATATAGCTGAACAATACCTGTTTTTATTTCTTTTTACTGTAATTTCCGTCAGAAATTTTACGAATTTTCTGAGTTTTTTTCACAATTGGTTATTTTTCAGCTAATATTTACGTTCTACTACTTGTAGATCAAAATTATTATTAAATGTAATTTTATTGCCATCTCTGAAAATATTTATTTAATTACTCAACTTATCCACTAATTTCTTTTTAACTCCCTAGTTATCAATTAAAATTTAATAAGTCCGATACGATTGACAAAATTTATACTAAATTTTCTAAAAGATTAAATTCATTTAAATTAAGAAGAAAATATTAATTGATTGAAATAAATAAAATTTTTTAAGGTTTTAAAAATTTACTCATATCACATACCTCAGATCCTTATTTTTTATCAATGCATCTGTAGCAAGATGTCTATATCATGCGCTCAAAGATTTCTTTTATGTGGATGTAAAAATGAAAATATTAAAAATATCTTTATTAACGCTCGGGATGGGCTTAAGTGGCTTTGCTCAAGCAGACTTCGTAGGAGTAAAAGGCGATGTAGGTTACTGGTTCTATGACGGTAAAGCTAATATGTCTTCTCAATCACCTGAAGATCAAGATTTAGATCAAAAAGGTAATGCTCAAATCTCATTAGCAGTAGAACACCCAATCCCATTTATTCCAAATGCAAAAATTCGTTATGTAAATTTAGATACCGAAACTAAATCAGAAACTTTAGGTCAAGCCAACTATAAAGTTGATTTAGATCATAGCGATTTTATCCTCTACTACGAGTTACTAGATAATATCGTAAGTGTAGATGCTGGTCTTGGTGCAACTGTATTAAATGGTGATATTACTGCGTATACAGGTAATCGCGTGGATATTGATAAAACATATCCTATTGCTTATTTGTCAGGTGAAGTAAAACTTCCGTTTACAGGCTTAAGTGCTAAAGGTGAAGCAACTTATACAAACTTTGACGATGCACGAATTACAGATGCACTGGCAGAAGTAAAATATAAATTTGCAGATAACTTACTCATTGATCTGGGTCTAACAGCAGGCTATCGCGTACTTAATATCGACTTAGATGACTACGATAACAATGATCTTAAATTTGAGTTTAAAGGCCCATATGTAGGTCTAGAAGCACATTTCTAAATCAGAATTTCAGAACTAAAAAAGAACTCGATATGAGTTCTTTTTTATTTAAATCATATCTACATAACCTAAATATTCTCGAATCCTTTGACACCACGCTTGAATATTTGGATATAGCTCCAAATCAAAACCACCTTCCTCCGCGACATGCGTGTATGCATACAAGGCAATGTCAGCAATAGTTAATTGATCTCCAACAAGATAGTTGTGATCTACTAAAGCTTTATCCATAATAGATAGTGCTTTATGGCCTTTTGGCTGTAAATTATGGTATTCCTCTATTCTTTCTGGTGGTAACCCTAAATATTTATTAATAAAACAAGCAACTGCAATAAATGGTTCATGACTATACTGCTCAAAGAACATCCATTGGTACATTTTTGCTTTAATAAAAGGATCTGTAGGAATAAATTTTGTTCCTTCAGCCAAGTAACCTAAGATAGCATTCGACTCACTCAAAACACGACCATCTTCTAGGACTAATACAGGTATTTTTCCATTAGGATTTAAGGACAAAAAATCAGCTGATTGAGTTTCTTTGTTTAAAATATCAACGTGGATCCATCTATGATTAATATTTAATAAGGAAAGTAATAGTTTTATCTTATAGCAGTTACCCGAACCGACATCACCATAAATTATCATAGATGCTCTTCCCTTATTATGCATACTTAAAAGATTAATTTTCTTATTATTTATAACAGAACTCTTTCTTAGAATTAATATATATCTGTCTTTATCTCTGCTATATCTAGAATTTTATAGAATTTTCTTATTTTCTCCCCCAATAAAAAACACCCCCATTCATTAGAATGGGGGTGTTTAGAATAATGAGCTGGCGATGACTTACTCTCACATGGGTAACCCCACACTACCATCAGCGCTAAGAGGTTTCACTTCTGAGTTCGGGAAGGGATCAGGTGGTTCACTCTTGCTATGGTCGCCAGCACAACTGGTATGGATACTTGCTTCGTTTTATTCACTGTGTGATACGTTGCGTTTTCCAAATCTTTACAGATGGGCTGATTGGTCTGATTTTTCGTTGTTCATTTTAGCTAAGCGTTTAACTAAATCAAGTTGCTTTGCATGTTTATGAATCGATTGATGCTTCATATACAACTGCTTGGGTGTTGTATAGTCAAGCCTCACGAGCAATTAGTATTGGTCAGCTTCACATA